>MTLE01001456.1_pt1 | contig 54887 bp, 52 predicted proteins | sample 1982461 | NCBI WGS metagenome assembly MTLE01 (sample SAMN05712605, study PRJNA340218) | biofilm metagenome | isolation source: sample SPL anode biofilm adapted to -200 mV | place: USA | collected 2012-02-03 | reverse complement strand
GGTGGATGTTCTCCACCACCACAATGGCGTCATCCACCAGGATGCCGATGGAGAAGATGAGGGCAAACAGTGTAATTCGGTTCAGGGTGTAGCCGATCAGGTTGAAGGCCAGCATGGTGAGGGCCAGGGTCACCGGAATGGCGATGGCCGCCACCGCCCCGGCCCGCCACCCCATGAATACGGCAATGAGAAGCGTGACCGAGATAGCCGCCAGGAACATATGGAACAGAAGCTCGTTGTTCTTCTCCTTCGCCGTTTCGCCGTAGTTGCGGGTGACCGTAACCTGCACATCGGAGGGAATAACCTTCCCCTTCAGGAACTCCACCCGCTGGATCAGGTCTTCGGCCACCCAGGTGGCGTTGGCCCCTTTGCGTTTGGCCACGGAGAGGGTGACGGCAGGATAGCTCTCGGCCCGGTTTCCGGAAAGCCCCTTGTGGTCCGCCGCCGGCCCCAGACCGAAGAAAACATAGTCTTTCGGCTCCTCGGGACCATCCACCACCGTGGCCACGTCGGAGAGGTAGACGGGGCGGCCGTCATGGGCGCTCACCACGAGCCGCCGGGCTTCGTCGGCACCGGCAATGAAGCTGCCGGTCTCCACCAGAAACTCCCGGTTCCCGGTGGCGAAGGCGCCGGAAGGCAGGCGTGCGTTCCCCCCCTTGATCGCCCCCATCACCTGGAGGGGCGAGAGCCCGTAGGCGGCCAGCCGTGCCGAATCGAGACGCACCGTAAGCTGGCGGCCGAGCCCACCCACAATCCTGGTCTCGGCGACGTTGTCCCCCTTCTTCAGCTCTTCGCAGAGCTCGCGCCCCAATTTCCGGAGCGTCTGGCCGTCGTAGCGGGCGGACCAGAGGGTCAGGGTCAGGATCGGCACATCATCGATGGACTTTGGCATCACCAGCGGCTCACCGGCCCCCGGAGGGAGGATGGTCCGCTTTTCCATCACCTTGTTGTGGAGCTTGACGAGGGACTTTTCCATATCCTCGCCAACAAGGAAACGGACCGTCACCAGCCCCATCCCCGGCTTGCTCATGGAGTAGACATACTCCACCCCCGGCAGCTCCCACATGGTCTTCTCGAAGGGGACCACCACCCGCTCCTCCACCTCCTTGGGGGTGGAGCCGGGAAGCGGGAGGTAGATGTCGATCATCGGCACGACGATCTGGGGCTCCTCCTCCCGCGGGGTCACCAGCACCGCATAGACCCCAAGCAGAAGCGCCGCCAGAACCAGAAGCGGTGTCAGCTTCGAGTTGATGAAAGATTTAGCTATTTTTCCGGCAATGCCGAGTTTTTCCATCTGATACACCCTATCCCATATCAGGAAACGACCATCCGTGACGCACCACCAGAACTATGCCGGCAAGCAGCAGCCAGACCGCAAGGAAGCAGAGGAACCTGACGAGGTACCTCCCGCTGCGGATATCGTCATCGTCGAGACGCATGCAGAGCGCCTCCCCAATGGCCAAAAGGCCCTATTGTCGGAGTTCAGCCCCTTCGACTACCTTCTCCACGCCGCCGGTCACCACCCGCTCCCCTGCGGAGAGCCCCGAGAGGATTTCCACGCGATCGCCCTGGAGCGAGCCGGTTTTAACAAGCCGCATCCGGGCGATGTTGCGCCCATCAACTACCCATACAGAAGTGAGAGCACCACGCTCCACGACTGCACCCCGGGGAACGGCGACGCCTTTCCGCTCGCCGGTCGTGAGGAATACGCGACCGAACATCCCGGATTTCAGCCCCTTGCCAGCGATATCGACTTTGGCGGTAAAGGTGCGGCTCGCCGGATCAGCGGCAGGAACCACCTCGGCAATGCGCCCGGAGGAGGTTACGCCGGCCCCATCCACCGACACCCGCACCGTGTCGCCCACCCTGACCTGCGCCACAAGGGATTCCGGAACCGCCACTTCAAGGCGATAGTTCCCCTCTTCTTCAACGGTCAGAAGCGGCGTACCCGGAAAAACCGTCATCCCACGCTCCACCTGCTTCGCCGTGACCACGCCGGCCAAGGGGGCCGAGATGCGGGTGTAACCGGCAACGGCGCCAGCCGCGCGGGCAGCTTGCCGCGCCGCCGTCACCCTCGCCTCCGACCGGGCCACCGCCTGCGCGGACACGTCCCGGTCGGCACGCCGGTTATCCAGCTCCTGCCGTGTGACCGCCTCCTCCCTGAAGAGGTTGTGGTAACGCTCAAAGGTGGCATCGGCAAGGCGACTGCGCGCCCGCGCCTCCTCCAGTCCCCTCTCCGCCTCTTCCACCGAAGCGTATGCGGAGGCAGCCTGGGCAGTGCTCTCGGCAGCTTCCAGGGTCACAAGAATCTTTCCACGCCCGACCCGTTCCCCTTCCGTCACAAAGACGCCGGTGACCGTACCCGGAATCCGGGAAGCAATGACCGCGGAGTTGCGCGCCTTAACAGTACCCACCGCCTCCATCCCTTCGGGAAGTGCCACTGAAGCAACCTTCTCAATAGGCACTCCGGTCACGACAACGGGCTTCTCTTTTTCTCCGGATCCCGCTTTGTCGCCGCCACAGCCGGAAAAGACAAGAACGGTCAAAGCAAGGAGAGGAATTATTGCTGTACGGCTCCTCATTGGGTCATCTCCTTCAGAAATATACCGGCGGCATGGTAAATCCGCGCCGTGGCCAGCAGGTGGTCGGTCTCCCGCTCCACAAGCCCGGTACGGGCACGGTTCAGGGATGACTGGGCGTCCAGGAGCTCCACCATGGTGGCAAGACCGTTTGCAAACCGCTTGTTCACGAGCCGCGTCCCCTCTTCGGCCGCCAGAAGCGCGTGCCGCGCCACCTCCAGCCGTTTCCCGGCCTCGGCGCGGCGCAGGATGCTCTCGCGCACCTGGAGTTCGATTTCCTTGCGCAGCTGCTCCCGGTACTGGTTTGCCGCATCCCGTTCAGCGCGGGCCTTGGCCGAGTTGTGGCTTCGCTCCAGTCCGTCGAAGATTTCCCAGCGCAGGTTCACCCCCGCGCTCCATCCGTCGTTGTCATGACCAAAGGGAACATTCCGGTCATTCATCTGTACGGACGCCCCGCCATAAACCGTTGGGAACCAGGCACTGCGGGCAAGCCCCACCGCGGCCTCGGCCCGCTCCACCCCTTTTTCGGCACCCTTCAGGTCCCGGCGGCTGGCAACGGCCGTCCCCACGATCTCCGCCTCGTCCAGACGGAATGTTTCTGCCGTCACGTCCCCCCGAATGTCGAGGGAGTCGCCGGCATCCCCCCCTACTGCCAAGGCCAACCGCATTTTGGCCAGCTTCAGGTCGTTGAGGGCAGTGATGTTCCGCTCCTCCATCTCGGAGAGAAAGGTCCGTGCCCGCAGCTCATCGGACTTGAGGCCGGCTCCCTGTTCGTTGCGGACCTTTGCCACCCGCAGGTGCTCCCGGGCTTCGGCAACATCCTTCTCGGCCGCCGCCAGCACCGCCTTTGCCCTCTGCACCCCCAGATAGGCACCATAGACCGTAAACCCCACATCCTCCCGGCGCCCTTCGAACCGCTCTCCCATCCGTTCGGCCTCCCGCTGGGCCATCTCCCTCCCGTAGCCTATCCCCAAATCGAACAGGGGCTGCTCCAGGGAAAGTGACGTGCGGAAATCAGTGGTGGAAGAAGGGGTGTTCAGATTTCCGATGGCAAAGTCGTTCGTGGTGAAGCGCCCCTGATCCAGCTTCATCATGAAAACCCGGGTGGGGATGTCGGAAGCGCTGAACGCCTCGTCGAAGGCAATGCGCGGCAGGTATCGGCTGCGACTCGCTGCGGCACCCTCCTCGGCAGCCTGCTTTTCGTAGGCTGCACCGCTCACCAGGTGGTTCCGTTCCAAGGCGAGTATCAGCGCCTCATCGAGGGCTACAGCTCGCTCGGCCCCCATCACCACATTGGGAGTGAGCATCAGCATCATCAAGCCGGCAGTAAAAAACTTCACGGGCAACCCCTTCTCCTTGATGTCCCTTATAACCCCTGCGGCACATCAAACATATATATTTTTATATATATCACATTCCTTGTTGTCAACCGTTAATAAGTATAGCGGAACTATATAATTTGTCAGGGATGAAGATGGGGGCAAAAAACCTGGGGGACACGGACTGGGGGGAAATGGATTGACAATGCGGGGGACGGGACCTTAGACTCGGACCCCTGCGTTACCTGCGGAGGATTTCGTGTTCAACAAAGAGAAGTGGAAGCGCAACATACGGGCGATTCTATCCCTGGACAGCCATCCGGGCCACATCGCAGCGGGGCTGGCCGTCGGCGTATTTATCGGCTTCACCCCCTTTTTCTCACTGCACACCGTCCTTGCCATAGCAGCAGCCTTCGTCCTCCGGCTCAACAAGGTCACCTGCGTCACGGGCGCCTGGGTCAACACCCCCCTCACCGTGGTGCCGGTCCTGGCCGCCAGTTACAAGATCGGCCTCGTAGTCAGAGGACTCCCCCCCCAGGAATTCCACTTCAAGAGTCTCCAGTGGGTTCACCTCAAGAGCCATGCCGCAACCCTCATCATCGGCTCATCCATTTTAGGCTTTGCTGCCGCACTCTTTTCCTACGCCCTCTGTTACTGGCTCATCGTCCGCTTCCGGAAAAAGGACGAAACTCTCGCCACTCTCACCGATGAAATGGAGGAACTGGGCGAGGACCTGGAATAGAAAAAAGCGGGGAAATCCCCGCTTTTTCGTTTTCTATGAATTGTCACCCGCCACCGTTCATCTAACATGACCAGAGGGTAATCCCCGCAATCACTCCCCGAGCAGCGGAGTAAGAACCTGGTAGCATACATAGGCCATGATCGCCGATGCCGGGATGGTCAGAACCCAGGCAATGATTATCCGGCCCGCCACGTTCCAGTTGACCGCGGTAAGGCGCTTCGAGAGGCCGACGCCCAGGATGGATGAAGTAATGACGTGGGTGGTGCTGACCGGCATCCCGATGGATGAGGCCCCAAGGATGACCCCGGCCGAGGCCGTTTCGACACAAAAACCATGCACAGGCTGGAGCTTCACGAAGTCTTTCCCGACGGTTTTGATGATCCGCCAGCCACCGGCAGCGGTGCCGAAGCCCATGGCCAATGCGCAGGCAATCTTGACCCATGTGGGGACATCGAAGGTGCTCAAGGAGCCGTAACTTACCAGCGCCATGGTTATGACACCCATGGATTTCTGGGCGTCGGCGGTACCGTGGGAGAAGGCCATGAAAGCAGCCGACAGGACTTGAAGCCGCCGGAAATTATTGTTGATGGAATGGGGCGACTTGCTCTTGAAGCACCAAAGCATGATGACCATGGCAATGAAACCGAGCACGACACCAACGATGGGGGAAAGAACCAGCGACAGGACTATCTTCTCGAGTCCCTTCCAGTGGAGGGCAGCCGTGCCGGCATGGGCGATGACCGCCCCCATGAGTCCCCCGATGATGGCGTGGGAAGAAGAGGCGGGAAGCCCGTAATACCAGGTGATGAGGTCCCAGACGATGGCGCCCAGAATCCCGGCCAGCACCACCATCTGCGTTACGTTGTTGGCATCCACTATCCCCTTGCCGATTGTGGCGGCCACTTTCGTGGAGATCATGGCGCCGACGAAGTTAAGCACCGCCGCCATGGTGATTGCAGCCCTAATGGAAAGGGCGCGGGTAGATACGCAGGTGGCGATGGCATTTGCCGTATCGTGGAAGCCGTTGATGTAGTCGAAAGCCAGTGCCGCCCCGATAACCAGGACAAGCATGAGCAATGTCGCATCAGGCATTTTTCACCACCACGCTCTCAAGGATGTTAGCCGCGTCCTCGCATTTATCGGTTGCCCGCTCGAGTGTCTCGTAAATCTCTTTCCACTTGATGAGCTGAATCGGATCCTTCTCTTCGTCGAAGAGCTTGCTTATGGCCTCGCGGCAAACACGGTCAGCCTCATTTTCCAGGGCGTTGACCTCAACACAGTGCCCTGCCATATGCTCGAACTTGCCCCCCAGGTGCCCCACCGCCTTGGCCACCGCCTCGCACGACTTGAGGATGATGAAGGCAAGCTCCTTCGCTTCCTGGGTCGGCTTCTCAACGTTGTACATGATGAACCGCTGCGATGATGCGTCAATGAGGTCGATCATGTCATCAAGGGCCGCCGACAGGGAGTAGATATCTTCCCGGTCAAGGGGGGTCACGAAGCTCTTGTTGAGTTTCTGGATGATGTCATGGGTTATCTGATCACCCTTGTGTTCGATGTCCTTGATTTTTTTCTGACTCCCCTGGGGGTCATCGTAATTATCCATCATATCCTTCAGGAGCTTGGCCCCCTCGATGATATTGGCGGTCATGTCATTGAACAGGGCAAAAAACTTTTCTTCCTTCGGAATAAGGCCGAACATTGCTTCCTCCGATTCTGGTGGGGCGGCAAGGCGCCGCGCTGTTTAAGGTCTAAAACAGACGAGAAATAACACAAAATCGCTCCCTTGCCTATGAAAATTATTGCAACGATGTTACGACTCTGTGCCATATCAGCATCAACCTTTGACTTGTGGGCTCATATTTATTAGGTTGTATAACTTATGCCCGCACACCAAGGAGACCGGATATGAATCCCCTTCACGCAACAGTACTCGGAGCCGTCCAAGGCCTGACCGAGGTGCTTCCCATAAGCAGTTCTGCACATCTGATTCTTGTTCCATGGCTGCTGGGCTGGCCCGAATCCGGGCTCACCTTCGACGTGGCGCTCCATCTGGGGACCTTTATCGCTTTGGCCTTCTACTTCCGCCGCGACATCTCCGAAATGGCCGTAAATGCCATCACAGGCCTCAGGGAGGGAGCAGGCTCCCCCACCACCCGCCTTCCCTATTACATAGTTGCAGCGTGCATCCCGGCCGCCATCGTCGGCAAGACTCTCGAAGGGCCCATTGAAGAAATCTTCCGCTCAAATCCGGCCATAATCGCCACGCTACTCATCGGCTTCGGTCTCCTGCTGGCCCTGGCCGACACCTTGGGCGCCAAACGCCTGCAAATGGACCGCATCAACCTCAAAAACGCCATGCTGATCGGCCTGGCCCAGTGCCTGGCACTCATTCCCGGAGCATCCCGTTCCGGCATCACCATTACCGCTGCCCTGTTCCTTGGCTTCAGCCGCGAGACAGCCGCCCGGTTCTCTTTCCTTCTCTCGCTCCCCATCGTTGCCGGAGCCGCCTTGCTGAAAGTCGGCCAACTGGCGCACCAGGGAATCCCCGAAGGGGAATTGCAACCGCTTCTGATAGGCGTCGCTGTTTCGGCTGTGTTCGGCTACATAAGCGTCGCCCTCCTTCTCAAGCTCGTGCAACGCTATTCCCTCTATCCCTTTGTCTGGTATCGCCTTTTTGCCGGTGGAGCGGTTCTCCTCTATATATTCAACCAATAAGCAATGCTTAGACGCTTTTAATTATTCCACCCCCATGATACAGTTCCCGTTCCCGCACAGGGAATAATAAGCAGGGAGGAACACATATCATGGCAGGCGGCATCAAGTCGTGGCCCGAGGACGAGCGCCCCCGGGAAAAACTGATGAGGCGCGGAAGCCCGGCCCTTTCCGACGCGGAACTCCTGGCTCTCATACTACGGACCGGGGATACAGTCACAAAACGCAGCGCCATCGACCTCGGCAGAGACCTGCTGCAGGAATTCGGGAATCTCAGAACCCTGGCCGGAGCTACCGTGGGAGAACTCTGCGCGGTCAAGGGAACCGGTCCGGCCAAGGCGGCATCCATCAAGGCGGCCCTGGAGATCGCAGCCCGCATCAATTCGGAGCGGCTCATGATATGCAGCGAGCGCTTCACCTCTCCCGAACAGGTTTACAACCACTACCACTATGCCTTCCGCGACCGGCGCAAGGAATACTTCATGGTGCTTCTGCTGGACGGGAAAAACCGGATCATGCGGGAAGTGCAGATTTCGGAAGGCAGCCTAAACCAGAGCATCGTCCATCCCAGGGAAGTTTTCAACCCGGCCGTGCGGGAGTCGGCAGCAGCGGTGATTCTCGTCCACAACCACCCCACCGGGGACCCGGCTCCGAGCCGCGAAGATCTGGAAATCACCCGCCGCCTCCGGGAGGCGGGGGATCTCATGGGGATAAAGGTACTGGACCACATCATCATCGGGGACGGCCGCTTCACAAGTTTCATTTCCGCCGGTTTCATGTGACGAGTCAGCGGCCCAGGTATTTGGCAATTCCCGCCTCGAACCGTTCGGGTTCGACATCGAAGACCCGCGGCCAGGGACTCGTGCAGATATTTTCCTCCACCAGCATCGTGATCTGGTCCATTGTTATGGGAAAGGAAGAAAAGCCCTGCATGACCGGCACGACCAGCTTCATGATGCCCAGGGGATTGGGGATTTTCGTCACGTGACCCTTGCCGATCACCCTGCCGATGATGTCGAGCAGATCGTTGTAGATGATGCAATCCGGGCCGCAAAGCTCATAGGCCTGCCCCACCGTTTCCGGCTTCTCCAGGGCCATGGTGAAGCAGCGGGCCACGTCGTTGGCCGACACCGGCTGGAGCCGGTACCTCCCGTCGCCGATGACCGGAACAGCCGGGTACGATTTGATGTAGCCGGCCAGCTTGTTGATGAAATCATCCTTCGGACCGAAGATAATCGACGGGCGGAAGATGGTCCAATCGAGCCCAGAATTGCGCACCTGCTCCTCGGCCCGCCATTTCGTCTGGTGGTACCGGGAAGTGGCATTGGGCCGGGAGCCCAGGGCCGACATCTGCAGGTGGCGCCGGACTCCCCCAAGCCGTGCCGCCTCCAGGACGTTTTTCGTCGCCTCCACATGGAGCCGCTCAAAGGTGACTCCCCGGGATGGAAACTCCCTGATTATCCCCACGAGATTGATGGTGGCGTCACACCCCTCCACGGCCCCTGCGAAGGTTTCCACCTTCGTCACATCCCCTTCGACCGGCTCCACCCCCTGCTCCTCACCCTCTTGCCGCCCATGGACCAGGAGCCGTACGGTATGCCCTGCTTCCAGAAGCGCTCGCCTCAAGTGGCCGCCGACAAAACCGGTTCCGCCGGAAAGGAAAATTTTCATGGCAACTCCTCCGTGCAACGTTTCATTATCGGTTAGTTGAACAAAGTGTAACTCACACCAGCCCTTTTGCCAGTCCGCAGTGTATACAAGACCCTTGTGCTTGAAGGACGGGTGTGTTAATAAAGAATCATTTAACGAAACACGGGGAGGGAAGAGGACCATGAGCGAACAAGGTGCGGTCTGCTACACGTTCGAAGCCGCCGTGGAGATGGCTATCCAGATGGAGGAAGAAGGATTCCGGCACTATCTGACCGCCATAAAAAAGGTGAAAAACAAAGGGGCGCGCGAGATTCTCAAGGAAGCCGCCATGGACGAACTGGAACACAAGCAGAGCCTGGAGCAGGCCCTCCTCGAAGGGGAGATGGAAGGGGCCGAGGCCCTCGGCAAGCAGATTTCGACCATGAACCTCGGCTACGTTCTGGCAAAGAAAGAGCTGAGCCCCAACTCGGATACCCGTGAAGCCCTGGCCTACGCCATCCATCTCGAAAAGGGGTCCATGGACTTCTACAAGCGCATGGCCGAAGGATGCGCCGGCGCCCCCATGGCAGGCATCTTTCAGAAAATGCTGGCCGACGAGGCAAAGCACCTCACGCAGCTCGAGGATCTGTACGAGCAGCACTTCATGACCGAGAACTGAAACGCTCCCGGAATTGCAGCACCCATCCGCGTTATAAAAAAAGGGAAGAGGCCCAAGGCCCCTTCCCTTTTTCGTGCTTTCCGGAACTCCGGGCAATCAGGCAATTTCCACAAGCTTTATCTCGAATACCAGGTCGCGGCCGGCCAAGGGATGGTTGGCATCGAGGGTCACCGTAGTATCGGTCATTTCCGTAACCATCACGTTAAAGATCTGTCCGTCATCCTGGGTCACCTCGTACTGCTGTCCAAGTTTGGGCTCGGCATCCTTGGGGAGATATTCCCGCTCCACCTCGGCCACAAGGCCTTCAATCCTTGGCCCGTAAGCCTTGTCCTCGGGAATCGTCACCGTCTTGGCTTCGCCGGAACTCATGCCGATAACTGCTTCCTCGAAACCGGGAATCACATCACCCTCGCCGATGGTAAACTCGAGGGGGGTGTTCCCGTTTGCTTCGGAAGAATCAAAGACCTCGCCGGACGGAAGCTTGCCCGTATAGTGAACCTTGACGGTGTCACCCATTTTTGCCTGTGCCATGTTTACTTTTCCTTTCACTTGTTTAAATGAACTGCTTTGTCCGGCATCTGCCTACTCTTTAATCTCGAATGCAACCTTCAATACCACCTGGTACTCGGTGACGGTACCGTCATCGCCCACATGGCCGCGGATATCCTGGACCTCGAACCAGGAGAGTTTCTGCAGCGTCTTGTGGGCCTTGGTAACCGCCGCCTGAATGGCCGCATCAAGCCCGCGCTTCGATACCCCGATAATCTCCACTTTTTTGTAGACTCTGTCGTCACCGTAGCTCATGGCATCCTCCGCAACCTGGATTTTCCACAAGCATACCACCGGGTGAATACGTGTAAAGCGCCGGAACCGTCAGGCAGCATCCAGTCACTTTGTTGTAAGGACGTTCAAGCGTTTATTGGCTTCTGATGCAAGCGTCACAACCCTTAGGAGGTGCCCCTGGCGGGAGACGACCTGAACGGCCAGGTCTGTCACCGAGGAGCACCCCTCAAAAGGGGGCAACGAGGGATCCCGGCTTCCCTCCTGATTCGACCTGCGCCGCAGATACCTGCGCCAGCAGAGGGAACAGCAAATCGAAATCAAAATCCAGACAAGTGCCTGTATAAGCAGAGAGTCCCCTCCCCAAAGAAGCGAACCCCCTCCGACCATAAGGGCGCCAAACCCGAACCAGACAATGGTGAACGAGGGGAAGAGAAGCTCGACTCCGATTAAAGCAACCCCAAGGACTATCCAGCACCACCATGCGCAGACCACGTAACTACCCCCATTAGTCAAATATCCGTCACTCCCACCATCTCCCCCCTTACAAAGGAGACCAAAGGGCTATGCCGGAGATTCAGCACATTTCGTGCCGAGGATTATGGCGCCCCGTCATAACGGGCTGCATGGTAGGAACTCCGCACATAGGGGCCACTCTCCACATGGGCAAACCCCATGGCCAGTGCCGTAATACGGTACTTTTCGAAGAGCTCGGGCCGGATGAATTCCCGGACCGGATGGTGCTGTCTGCTGGGGGCAAGATATTGGCCGATGCCGAGATAGGAACAACCGGCCGATCGAAGATCGGCAAAAACCGTCAGCACTTCGTCCTCCGTCTCGCCCAGGCCGAGCATGATTCCCGACTTGCTTCGAACGACTGGCGCCAATTCCTCAAGCATACGAAGCACCCGGAGGGAGCGGCCATATTCGGCCCCCGCGCGGATATGGTACAGGCGCGGCACCGTTTCCACATTGTGGCCGATTATGGCCGGCGCCGAAGCCACGACCAGGGCGAGGCTCTCGCGGCTGCCGAGGAAATCTGGGATGAGGAGCTCCACCTTCGTGGCGGGTGATTCACTCCGTATGGCGGCAACGGTTTCGGCATAATGGCCGGCACCGCCGTCTGAGAGATCATCCCGGGTGGGACTCGTTATTACCACATGGGAAAGACCGAGGCGGCGGACCGCCTCCGCCACCCGGGCCGGCTCAGTGGAGTCGGGGGGGAGCGGCTTCCGCTTGGTAACATTGCAGAAAGCGCAGAGACGGGTGCAGTCGGCCCCCAGGATTAGAAAGGTTGCCTGCCGCTCCCGGAAACATTCGGTGATATTGGGGCAGCGGGCCTCCTGGCAGACCGTGTGGAGGTGCAACTCTCCCAGGAGCCCCTCCATGGCTGCATGGGCTGCCGGGTTTATCCTCTTTTGCAGCCACTCGGGCTTGCGGACGATATTCATGGCGTTTCTCCGCGCATATTCCAGGCATCTCCGCCGTAGCGCCCGGCGCCGAGGCCGGCGGCAGTATCCTCTTCTTCAGCCGTGAGGGCCGAGGGGATGAGTTCGACGCCGAGGGTCTCCCCGAAGGCGCCGGCAAGCTCACCCCGCAGCCATGCCGGGTTAGCCGTCACTCCCAGTTGGGCGAGACTCGTGGTCCCGTCGAGAAGGCCGGCGGGTGGCTCGCGAAAAAAGTGCAGCGCCTCGGAGAGCGCACAGCGCAGCGGGATGGAACCATGCTGAAAGATCGCATCCTTCAGCCGACGCTGGGCATTGCCGCCAATTTTCCTCCCCCCGGCAACGATGTCGTACTCCTCTTTACCGGCAAAGCAAATGGGCGTTCGCGCGCCGCCTCCCCCCTCCGCCGGCGGAGAATCCATGGCCCAGGAAGCCTTTATGCCGAGGTTGCCGTAAAAACGGAGCAGAAAGGCGGTGAGGGCCCGGAACGATTCCTTGACACCCCGGGCGCCGGAAATGTGGCGCGGGGCGCAGACCACGGCATAGGTGAGCTCGGCGGCGTGGTAGATGACCCCACCGCCGCTTATCCTCCGGACAACGGGGATACCGGCGGCCGCACACCGGTCGAGCTGCAACGCCTCCTCCGGCCGCTGGAACCGCCCCACGGAAAAAGCCGGCGGCTCCCACCCGTAGAGGCGGAGCACCGGCAGAGATACAGCGGGGTCAAAGTGCTGGAGGAGCGCCTCGTCCACCGCCATGTTGGCGGGGCCGTCCAGGGGACCAGTGTCCACGAGGCGCCAGCGGGTCAGGTTTTCGGAATAATCAGCAACCAAAGTAGCAGACGTTCTGCTCCCGGGCCGCCTTGGTCTCGTCGAGACGAGTTACCGGCATAGTCCTGGGCATCTCGGCAAAGAGGGACGGATCGGACTCGGCCAGCTCCGCCGCCTCGCGCATGACAGCGATGAAGGCATCCATGGTCTCCTTGCTCTCGGTCTCGGTGGGCTCGATCATGATCGCCTCCTTGACGATGAGGGGGAAGTAGACCGTGGGGGGATGGTAGCCCCGGTCGATGAGGAACTTGGCGATGTCGATGGCATGGACGCCATTCTTCACCTGCCTGGCCGCCGAGAAGACGCATTCGTGCATGCAGGTCTGGTCGTAGGGAAGGTCGTAGACGTCCTTCAGGCGGTGCATCACATAGTTGGCGTTAAGGACCGCCTGCTCGCTCACCAGGATGAGGCCGTCGCGCCCCAGCATGGTTATGTAGGCGAAGGCCCTGGCCATGACTCCGAAATTGCCGAAGAAACCGGCAAGGCGGCCGATGGTCCCGTGGGCCGAGGCATCGACCCCGTAGCAGCCGTCGTCGTACTTCACGATCCGGGGAGTGGGAAGGAACGGTACCAGCTGCTTCTTCACCCCGACGGGGCCGCTGCCGGGACCACCCCCGCCGTGGGGGGTGCCGAAGGTCTTGTGGAGGTTCACATGGATGACGTCGAACCCCACGTCGCCGGGGCGCACCTTGCCGAGAATGGCGTTCAGGTTGGCGCCGTCGTAGTACATGAGGGCGTCGTGGTCGTGGGCAATGTCGCAGATTTCCTGGATGTGAGGGTTGAAGAGCCCCAGTGTGTTGGGGCAGGTCATCATGACCGCCGCCACCTCGTCGGTCATCACCTCGCGGAATTTATCCAAATCCATGTCGCCATAGGGGGCCGTGGGGACGGTGATGATCTCGTACCCGACCATGGCAGCGGAAGCAGGGTTGGTGCCGTGGGAGGAATCGGGAACCACCACGTACTTCTTCTTGTTGCCCTTGGCCTCGTGGTAGGCGGCGATGAGCATGATGCCGGTCATCTCGCCATGGGCGCCCGCCAGGGGCTGAGTGGTCACCTCGTCCATGCCGGTAATTTCGGCAAGGGCTGCCCCCAGTTCATAGGCAAGCCCCAGGCATCCCTGGCTGAAGGATGCGCCATGGGGGAGGAGCGGCACCATGGGGTGGTAGGGGGCGAAGAGCTTGGCCGCCTCCTCAAGGGCTTTGACGTTGTACTTCATGGTGCAGGAGCCCAAAGGATAGAAGTTGGTGTCTACCGAGAAGTTGCGGCGCGAAAGGTTCGTGAAATGACGCACCACGTCCAGTTCGCTCGCCTCAGGGAGCGCGGCCGGCTCCTGCCGGCGGAGCGCAGCAGGAAGCTCCGGGGCAGCGGGGACGTCACTGGCTGGAATGCGCACCCCCCGGCGGCCGAGGACCGATTTTTCAAAAATCAGCTGCATAGGATACCCTCCAGATGCCGGGCCAGGGTGTCGATTTCGTCCCGGGTCCGCTTCTCGGTCACCGTGACCACCATGCACCGCTCCATCTCCGGATAATAGGGGCTCAGGGGAACGCCGGCGGCTATCCCCTTTCTCAGGAGCGCCGTGACCACCTCCTCGGCCATTTTCGGCAGACAGACGGTGAACTCGTTGAAGGTGGCACCACCGTTCATCACCTCGACCCCGGCCAGGTTGCCGAGCACCTTCTTCGCGTATTCGGCCTTGTCGTAATTGAGGCGCGCCAGTTCCGCAAAGCCCTCTTTTCCCAGGGAGGAGATGAAGATGAGGCCGCGCAGAGCGCAGAGGCTCTGGTTGCTGCAGATGTTGGAGGTGGCCTTGTGCCGCTTGATGTGCTGCTCCCGTGCCTGGAGGGTGAGGACGAAACCCCTCTGGCCGTTCTTGTCCACGGTCTCGCCGATGATGCGCCCCGGCAGGTTGCGGATGTATTCCTTGCGGCTGGCGATGAAGCCGAAGGAGGGCCCCCCGAAGGAGAGGGGGTTGCCGAGGCTCTGGCCATCGCCCACCACGATGTCAGCCCCCATGGCGCCGGGGCTCTCCACGAGCCCCAGGGCCACCGGATACGCGGAAACCACCAGGAGCGCCCCGGCGGCGTGGGCATCAGCGGCCAGCTTGCGGAAGTCGCTGACGCTCCCGAAGAAGTTGGGGTTCTGGACCAGGACCGCGGCGGTGGCGTCGTCGACGGCGGCGCGGATGCGCAGGTCGTCCTCCATGCCGAGCTTCGGTCCGATCTCCACCAGCTCCACATCCAGGTTGGCTAGGTAGGTGCGGACGATCTCCCGGTGGAATGGGTTCACGGCCCCGTCGATAATGAGGCGGTTTCTCCCCGTAATCCGCAGGGCCATCATGGCCGCCTCGGCCAGGGCTGTCCCGCCATCGTAGAGGGAAGCGTTAGAAACATCCATCCCCGTGAGGCGGCAGATGGCGGTCTGGTACTCGAAGAGGGCCTGGAGGGTTCCCTGGGAACATTCGGGCTGGTAGGGGGTATAGGCGGTGTAGAACTCGGCCCGCCCCGACAAATGGTCCACCACCGCAGGAATCAGGTGGTCGTAGTACCCCCCGCCCACGAAGTGGGAAAGATGCTGGGCGTTATTCCCGGCCAGGTGCTCGAACCGATGCAGCATCTCGAACTCGGACATTCCCGCCGGAAGATCGAAGGACCGGGCCCGCAGCCCGGCCGGGATCGGCCGGAACAGATCGTCGATGCTCGACGCCCCCATGGCCGCCAGCATCTCCCGCACCTCCTCCGGCGTATTGGGACAGTAGCCGGCAGTGCTCATGCGAGACTCCCCAGGTAATCATCATACTGGTCACGGGTCATGAGCTTCTCAAGCTCGGCCGGGTCGGCCATTTCGAGCATGGCCATCCAACCGGCGTCCTCGGCCGCCTCGTTGACGATCTCGGGGCGCTCCTCCAGGGCTTCGTTCACCTGGGTCACCTTCCCGGAAACCGGGGCGTAGATGTCGCTGGCCGCCTTAACCGACTCGATGGCCGCCAGAACCTCGAACTGCTTCACGACCTTACCCACTTTAGGAAGCTCCACGAAAGTCACATCCCCCAACTGGTGGGCCGCATGCTCGGTGATCCCCACAGACGCAACCCCGTCCTTGACCTTGACCCACTCGTGCTCCTTGGTGAAATAGATTTCCATGTATCCCTCCTTGATTTTGATAACAGAATCCGTATCCGGCGAAAAATCTCTTATGAACGAAGCGAACCACCCCGGTAGAACGGCAGATCCACCACCGTCGCCTCCATGCTCACCTTGTCGTGGCTGATGGTAAGCGGAGCGCCGAGGGTGGCCACGGAGGGATTCACGTACCCCATGCCGATGCCGCAGCCAAGCATGGGGGAAAAGACGCCGCTGGTGACGGTGCCGACCCGCTCCCCCTCGAAGTGGATTTCATACTCATGGCGTGGCGAGCGGCGGGAAGTGACGTCGAAGGCCACCTTGAGCCGCTTCACCCCTTCGGCCCGCTGTATCAGAAGCGCCTCTTTCCCCACGAACGCCTTGTCGAAGTTGACGAAGGCCTCAAGCCCCGCCTCAAGGGGAGTGGTGGCCTCGTCGATGTCGCTCCCGTAGAGGCTGTACCCCATCTCCAGCCGGAGAACATCCCTGGCGCCGAGGCCGGCGGGCTTAACCCGCTCGTCGGAGAGGAGCCGGGTCCATAGCTCCGCGCTCTTTTCCGCCGGAAGGAAGATCTCGTACCCCAGCTCGCCGGTGTAGCCGGTGCGGCTCACAATGGCGTCAACGCCGAGGACCTTGGTCCTGATAGATTTGAAGTAGGGGATGGCGGCAATCTCCGGCCCGATGACGCCGGTTAGCACGTCGCGGGAGAGGGGTCCCTGGAGATCCAGCTTCCCGGTTTCAGCCGAAATATTGCGGAACTCACCGCCGGAGAGGCGGGCAGAGATGGCGGCAAAGTCTTTCTCGATGGTAGCGGCGTTCACCACCACCATGGCCTCGTCCTCGGCCAGGCGGAAGACAATCAGATCATCGATGACACCGCCGTTTTCGTTCAGAAGGAAACCGTAGCGGGAGCGCCCCACCGGGATCGACTTAACGGAGAAGGTAAAAACGTCTTCAAGCCCCGAGCCGACGATGTCCCCCTTGAAGATAAACTCCCCCATGTGGCAGATGTCGAAAAGGGCCGCCTTCTCCCGGCACCACCGATGCTCGGCGATGATCCCCTCGTACTGGATCGGCATGTTCCAGCCGCCGAAGGGGGCCATGAGGGCATTCAGCTTTTCGTGTTCGGCACAAAGGGGGGTATTTTTGAAGGTTTCCATGGCAGTTCCTCATAAAGGAAAGTGGGATTGCTGGGGGGGGATAAACTGTAAGATACCTGGGGGGAATTGTAAACGGTTTTAACGGCTATTCAAGGGCGAGGCGGATATCCCCCTCCCTTGCGGGAGGGGGCATTTGGGTCACGTAATTACTTGCCGTTACCCTTTTTCCAGATAATTCGTTTCTGCATTAGCGGAGCAGCTTTGGGCGCAGCCGTTTGACACCCGGAAGTTTTCAAAAGGCCTGTAATATCGCCTTGCAACGAATCCAGATTTTTTATCTCCGGAGCAAAAGTAGTATTGCTCATATCGATTTTTTTGCCGATCTGGGTAAGCGCCTCAGCAAGCTGGGTAAGTTGATGGGTAGCATTGGTCAGGCTTGTGGGATCGATAGAGACATCCAGGCTTGGCAAGGTGGTTGAAATATCCAGATTAAATTTTTTCAGTATGGGATTAACAAGAGAATTGGCCTTGCTCTGCAGTTCATCAACATATTTTTTCACGCCGACAACTTTCAATGCTTCCCATGCGGTTGAACTCAACAGGGCTTCAATCTTTTGTTCGACTGCATCAGCACCATTAATGACCGTGCCGACCGAAATCGAAACTTTTTCGGAACAGGTATTTACACCGCAGGGGAAGGGCACTTCCTTGTGACAGATTTTTGTCCCGCAAGGATATTTTGCGCCATATTTTTTGCAGATTTTAACACCGCAGGGATACGGAGTGCTTTGGGAACACATTTTGGTACCGCAAGGGTATGCAAAGGAAAATCCTACAGATTGATCCAGGACTTTTTTCAGTTCGGCAAGTGGTGTGGCCAGCGGATTAAGTTGTCCCTGCAATCCGTTGACAGATTTCAAAAGTTGCTCAAGCTGCTTAATTTTCTCTTCAATTTTGGTTGTAGCCGCCTTCAGAGTTTTTTCCGGCGCGGCAACGGTTGTGGCATAGGCCTGGTTAACCGGCTTGATTCCCTGGTCGATCTTCTTGAATGATTTTGTCGAGCCATCAAGGATGCCGATTGTTGGTTGTTCAAGGGCCGGTTTCGTGTCAGCGCATTCAGAGAGTTTCTCAACCAGGTCCAAGTAGGTTACTGCAAAAGCCCTTAATGCCGTCTCATTCTCCAGAGTTGTTTCAACAGCTGCGGTAGCCTTGCTGGCCGCATTCCTTACCGGTTCGACGTTTCGATCAACTTCCGCAGCTTTTTCCGCAGCGTTGGCTACGGGCGGTTTGATCGAATCCAGATTCTTTTCCAGCTTCTGCGCCTTGTCCCTTGTCTGGGGAACCTGCTTGGCAACAACTATAGCCTGCTTGACCACTGCCAGGGTGTCGTTCAACTGCTTCAGGGCAGTTGCAACATTGTGTGGCACTGCCAGGGCATTTTCGAAATTCAGCAAAAAAGTATCGACTTCCTGAGTGTTGTCAATCAACTGGTTTGACTCAACTCTGAATGTGTCCGCCTCATTATAAAATGCGGTTGAGGACTTTATGAAGGGAGGATCTTCTGCATGGGTAAACGGCGCTAAAACCAGCATTATCAGTGACAATACAGTTAAACAGCAAGTTACTAACATTCTTTTTGCCATAGTCAACTCCTTTTAATTGGATTGGACTTCATAGAAATGGTCAAAATATCAGATCAGTAGTACATAAAGGTCATTACATTTCTGATAATGCTTCCAATATCCCCTCTGCTGCCGTACCAGACATTATCAAACAAGTCGGTTTCTCTAAATTCCCTGACAGAGCGATGTTTGCTGAGATGTCTCAGAACTTGCCGGATATTGTCGTCGACCGAGAGAAGCGTAGTTGAAGATTTTCGCAGTTCATCAAAATACGGTCGCTCTTCAGTTTTTCCCGGTACAGTTGTTTTGACATCTGCAGGAGACGAAGAGACATAAACACCAGGGGTTACCGGACGCGGAGTAATGATGGTAATGATGGATTTGTGAAAGTCGCTGGTGATTTCGTTGGAAAATAGATACTGTATCAGCGGTAGGTCACGAAGCACCGGCACCCCGGACTTCACTTCCGAAGTCTGCTTTTCCCGCAGGCCGCTCAGTATCAATGTTTGCCCGTATTTCAAGGCCACGCTGGCAGTAACTTCATTTTTAGAGATCCGCATGCTCTCCTTAAAACTGCCCACGACCCCCGGCTCAGTGAAATTTCGACCTACAGCCACATCGATGAGGATGGTGTCGTTGTCGACGAACTTTGGAGTAACTTCCAACCTGAGGCCGACATCGATCTTCTCAAGTTCGCCGCCGGCATAGTTTCCAGCTACGGCCACCGCGAGCTGGGAACCGGAAAAAAATGTCGATTTCTGGCCATCGAGAGCCACCAAGGTGGGGCGGGCAAGGACTTCGGTCTTATCTTCCCCAATATCGAAAATATTCAGATTGTATTTGACATCTGCCAGTGACAGCGTGGCGGAAGCAATCCTCTGGTGAGTATCTGTAGTTCCCTCGGCCGAATCCTTTATAAAGGTATTCTGAAACCCCAGAAATGTATCGCTGAACTGCAACGCCAGGCCGTCAAGGAGGTTCACCCCCTTTGAGGTGTTCTCCGCCTCTTCTGTGCGGATCATCACCACATCGATAATTACCATGCGAGGAGTCTGGGCCTGTGACTCATCAGCCGTGTAATCGGTCTGGGCAACTTCTTCAGGTGCTTCAATCTCAACGGTTGGCTCTTCATTGTTCGGAGCCGGAGTGTTTTCAATCGGGGCAGTTTCACCGTTTTCATTAATCTTCAACCAAGTGCGTACCCGTCCCGCAATATGCTCAATCCGGGCTTTGTTTTGCTCAACTTCTTTGTATTGTTCGAGTTGCACCCCCGCTTCATCCGAAATTCCTGCAGCCGCGGAAATCATTGCAGATGCTGCCAGGATATTGTGATCATCGGGAGCAAGCTGCCGGGCCATTTTGATGGAACTCAGTGCCGTCTCAAGGTCCAGGGCAAAGTAAGATGCCTGTGCCAATCCATAGAGCGATTGAGAATCTTCCGGCTCATAAAGCAGGGCATAGGCAAAATATTCCTGTGCCATAAGAAAGATAATTGTTGTTTTTTAGATACAATCGCGCCAGTTGTTTTGCTGCCAGCCAATTGTTCTTGTCGAACTTGAGCGCCAGCTGATAGCCAATTCTGGCAAACTCTAACTTGGTGACATCTCCGCTCTCTGCCATAAGATGGTATGAAAGCCCGTTTAGAAACTGCAAATAAGAGTTTTGTGGCTCGTAGCGCAAAGCAACGCTAAATGACTGTAAAGCGTCTTGATAACGTTGGGCAAGCAGCGATTCAATACCGTTCTGCACTTTATCATCGACTACACTCCCCTTCCTTATCTGTGGAAGCATGGAAGTAATCTGCGCCATCTCTTTATCAGAAATTGATGATTGCAAAACTTTTGAGCCGGCACAGCCAGACATCAATACAGAGCAGATCATAACCACGCCGATTAACAGACTCTGCCTGACCAAAATGGTGTATTGCCGCACTATCTATCTCCAATACTCAATTAAAATTAAACCTTCCGGGACCAGATAGATGCTTCACTAACAACCGGAATCACGCAACGAGTCTCAATGCTCTTGAATTTAGCCAAACTATATAAATTCTAATTATTATCAGTACAAAGTTATTATCGGTTGAAATAAACCCGACTTTAATTTTATTTTACAAAACCAGCAATTGCCCAAGGGCCAAATTCCAAGCTTCTGATTTGGCGTTGAATTTACACGGACACTCTGTTTGACTTTCTCCGCCGCAGACTTGTGTTACCGTGATTCAAAGAACTGGCAGAAATCATTTCCCGCTGCTCGACAAAAACTCATGAATGTTTCAGGGAAGTTGTTTATTGGGGGATTGGGGAATGTTTCAGGGGGGATGTCTCAGGGGAATACTTTAGTAAAAGGCAGACGGTCTCAGATTCATCTTGGCATGACAATGCAGCAATCCTCACTATTCCACCTCCAACTCCTTCACCCGCAGCTCCTCCCCCGACACAACTCTTATGCCGTAGGCGCCGCAGGCGGGGCAGGGATCGAAGTAGCCGCGAACCGAAAACCCCTTCCCGCAGGAGGTGCATTCTCCCCGGCCGGGCACCTGCTCGATGACGAGCCGGGCACCCTCCAGGAGCGTCTCCCGCGTGCAGGCTTCGAAGCAGAACTCCACGGCCTCGGCTACCACGCCGGAGAGGTCGCCGATTTCCAGCGTCACCGACAGAACCCGCCGCCTCTCCGCGCTCTTCTCGCATATTTCCACCACACTCTGGGTTATGGACATCTCATGCATATGGCGTCTCCCTCTCCGGAGCTTCAGGTAAGCCTTCCGGAATTCAAAACGTCATGATAACAGAATCAGTACGCCGGGGGAATGAGCAGGATATACTTATCTTGTCTCCACCGCTGCTGGTGGGGTATACTTCCGCGATATTTCACGCAGTTCAACCAGGAGCCATCCATGACGCTCAATACCCGGCTGGTAATGATCATGCTGTCGCTTCTGGTCATCGCCATCCTGACCCTCTTTCTCCTGAACCAGTACAGTCAGAACGAAATGGTGGAGGAGATCCAGGACAGCTCCACCATGGTGACCAAGGCTCTCCAGATGAGCATCGAGGACCTCACCTCCGAGTTCGAACCGGACCGTGCGCGTCTCAAGGAATACATGAAGGAGGCGAAGGTCAAGGGGGTCAAGGAGATCACCATCCTCAGCAACGAAGGAGAGGTCATCGACTCCTCCGATCCGGCCAGAATCGGGAAAAAGCGCGAAATCAGGCAGCTTGAAGCGGGGATCAGGACCGCCGGCGGCGCAAAGGGTAAAAGCGGTGCGCCAATCCGGGACTACGACCTGCTCGTTCCGGTCATTGTCGGCGACGAGCAGTTGGGATATGTGCAGATTGATCTCATCCTCGACAACGTCCGCACCATCCAGCACGAGAATTTCATCAACCGGATGGTGGCCACCTCTCTGGTCTTTCTCCTGGGCATCTCCCTCATCATCTTCCTGGCCAAGCGCTACACCGCCCCCATCAATCACCTGGCGGACGGTGTCCGGCGGGTGGCCGACGGCGACCTCTCGGTTACTTTCCCGGCCGCAAAGGGGGATGAGATCGGCGAACTGGCCAGAAACTTCAACGAAATGGTGGAAAAGCTCCGCGAAAGGGAGATTCTCGAAAAGCGCCTCTACGAGGCGGAGCACCTCTCCCGGGTTGGGCAGCTCGCTTCGGGAATCGCCCACGAGATCAGAAATCCCCTCAACTACATAAGCCTCGCCATTGACCATCTGAAAAGCGAATTTACGGTGGCCTGCCCCGAAAAAGCTCAAAAGTTCATCCCCTTGGCCGATAAGATCAAGGAAGAGGTGCGGCGGGCGAACTACATGGTGGTCAACTTCATGAATTTCGGCCGCCCCCTGAAGCTGCGGATTACGGAACTCTCCTACCCGGAACTCATCGAAAAAACCCTGCCGCTCCACCGGGAGAAGCTTGCGGAGCAGCGGGTCACGGTGCGCACCGAACTTCCGGATGACCTTCCCCCCATGCGGGCCGACGGCGAGATGCTCCGCAACTGTATCTCCAATTTTGTCACCAATGCCGCCCAGGCCATGCCCGACGGGGGCGCCATAACCCTCGGGGCCTCCTACGACCGGGAGCAGAAATGCTTTCTCCTGACCTTCAGCGATGAAGGATGCGGCATCGCGGAGGAGGACCTCCCAAAAATCTTCCAGCCCTGGTATACCTCAAAGGAGGCCGGCATCGGTCTGGGGCTCGCCATTACCGAACGCATCATCCGTGAGCACGGTGGAAAAATTCGCGTAACGAGCACCTCCGGCAAGGGGACGACATTCACGGTTGAACTGCCGAACGCATAGGGAACCAAGGAAAACTGCAATGACCGGAACCATTCTCATAGTTGACGACGAACGGGGGCAGCGGGAAATCCTCCAGACGATCCTGGAAGGCGAAGGATTGCGCGTGACAACGGCCCCCGGCGGGCGAGAGGCCCTTAAGGAACTCGAAAAAAGCGAATTCGACCTGATCCTCACGGACCTGAAGATGCAGGGGATGTCGGGGATGGAGCTCCTGGAGAAGGTCCTGGAAACAGATCCCCTCCAGTGCGCCATCATGATGACCGCCCACGGCACCGTCGATTCGGCGGTGGAGGCCATGAAAAAAGGAGCCTTCGATTACCTGGAAAAGCCCCTTGAGCGGGACAACCTTTTCCTGACCCTGCGCCGGGCCTTCGAGCGGGTTAACCTCCTGCGCGAGAACCGGGTCCTCCAGAAGCGGATCAAAGAGACCAGCGGCATCCCGAACATCATCGGGGAACATCCTAAAATGCGCGAGGTCTTCCGTATCGTCGGCAAAATCGCCCCCACCGCCTCCACGGTCCTCATCTACGGCGAATCGGGAACCGGCAAGGAACTGGTGGCCAAGGCAATCCACGATGGGAGCCCCCGGAAGGAGAAGCCCTTTTTCGCCATCAACTGCGCCGCCATCCCCGAGAACCTCATGGAAAGCGAACTCTTCGGTCACGAAAAAGGTGCCTTTACCGGCGCCGACTCCCGTGAACTGGGAATTTTCGAGGCGGCCAACGGCGGCACGGTCTTCCTGGACGAGATCGGGGAGATGAGCGTGGCGATGCAGGCAAAGCTCCTGCGGGCCATCCAGACGAAGGAAATCCGGCGGGTGGGGGGAAAGGTGAACATCCCCGTGGATGTGCGGATCGTCTCAGCCACCAACCGGGACCTGGAGGCGGAGATCAAGCGGGGAGGATTCCGGGAGGACCTCTACTATCGCCTGAACGTGATCAGGATCACCCTCCCGCCACTGAGGGAACGGGGGAGCGACATCGCGGCCCTAGCCGATTTCTTCGTGAAGAAGTACGGTCGCCAAGGAGGGAGCACCGTCAGGGGGATCGCCAAACCGGCCCTGAAGCTCATCATGGATTACAGCTGGCCCGGCAACGTGCGTCAGCTGGAATCGGTCATCGAAAGGGGGGCGCTCATGGCGGAGAGCGACCTGATCCAGCCCGAGGACCTGCCCGCAGAGATTTCCGAGGGAATCTCCAGGGCTGGTGGGCTCCCCTTCGAGCTCCCCCCAGAGGGGATTCAGTTCGACGAACTGGAGCGGAACCTGATAATCAAGGCCATGGAACGGGCCGGCTGGGTTATCGCAAAGGCTGCGCCGCTCCTGGGCATGAGCTACAAAACACTCCAGTACCGTCTGGAAAAGTTCGGAATTTTGAAACCTGACTGAAGGCAGACTCTAGGAGATTTCCATGGATTTCACCAAAAAAATGCACCGCTTCACCGTCGTGCCGTCGCTTACCGGCGAGATGGCCACGCTCCAGACCATCGCCTACAACCTCTGGTGGACCTGGGAGCCCGAGGCGGTGGAGCTTTTCAAGCGGCTCGACATCGACCTCTGGCAGCAGACGCGGCACAACCCGGTGGAGATGCTCGGCATCCTCCAGCAGACAACCCTCGACAAGCTCACCGCAGACGAAGGGTTCATGTCCCAGATGAAGCAGGTGGAAGAAAAGTTCCGGGAATACCTCTCGGCAAGGACCTGGTTCGACCGGACCGGCAACGGCGGGAAACCCATGACCGTCGCCTACTTCTCCATGGAGTTCGGTATCCACGAATCGCTCCCCACCTATTCGGGCGGTCTCGGAATTCTGGCCGGCGACCACCTGAAATCGGCCAGCGACCTGGGTATTCCGCTGGTAGGCGTCGGCCTCCTCTACCGGCAGGGATACTTCCGCCAGTACCTCAACATCGAGGGCTGGCAGCAGGAACTCTATCCCGAGAACGATTTCTACAACCTTCCCCTAAGGCTGGAGCGCGACGCCGGCGGCACCCCCCTGGCTGTTGAGCTGGACATGGCAGGACGCAAGGTGACGGCCCACATCTGGCGCGTCCAGGTGGGGCGGGTCCCCCTCTTCCTTCTGGACACAAACCTGGAGGAGAACGCCCCGGAGGACCGGGAGATCACGGCCCAGCTCTACGGAGGAGACCTGGAGATGAGGATCCGGCAGGAAATCCTCCTGGGAGTCGGCGGCATCCGCGCCCTGCATCTGCTCGGCATCGACCCCAATATCTGCCACATGAACGAGGGGCACGCGGCGTTCCTGGCCCTTGAGCGGACCCGCCTCCTCATGAAAGAGCACGGCGTCCGGTTCGCCGAGGCAATGGAGGGAGTGCGGGCCGGCAACGTCTTCACCACCCATACGCCGGTGGATGCCGGCATCGACCACTTCCCCCCCGATCTGGTGGAAAAGTATCTGGAACGCTACTACCGCTCCGTGGGGCTCTCCCGGGACGAGTTCCTTGCCTTGGGGCGAATCAACCCGAAGAACCCCCACGAGGCGTTCTGCATGGCAGTACTGGCCCTCAAGCTGGCGGACCACGCCAACGGCGTCTCCCAGCTCCACGGCGAGGTATCGCGGCGCATGTGGAAAAACCTCTGGCCCGAGCTTCCCCACGAGCATATCCCCATAACTTCGGTCACCAACGGGGTCCACACCAAGACCTGGCTGTCCAACGAAATGGCGGGGCTCCTCACCCGCTACCTGGGCAACCGCTGGCGCGAAGACGCCACCGACCCCCTGCTCTGGAAGCGGGTCGCCAACATCCCCGAATCGGAACTCTGGCGAACCCACGAGCGGTGCCGCGAGCGGCTCGTCCTCTTTGCCCGCCGCCGCCTCAAGGAGCACCTGCGGCAAGTGGGCGCCACCGCCAAAGAAATCGCCCAGGCTGATGAAGTCCTCGACCCCGAAGCCCTCACCATCGGGTTTGCCCGCCGCTTCGCCACCTACAAGCGGGGCACCCTCCTCTTCCGTGACCTGGCCCGGCTGGAGAAAATCCTCGCCAGCACCGACCGGCCGGTGCAGATCATCTTTGCCGGCAAGGCCCACCCCCACGACACCGAGGGGAAGGAGCTGATCCGGGAAATCTTCCAGCATTCCCTAGACAAGCGGTTCCGGGGGCGCATTGTTTTCATCGAGGATTACGACATGGCCGTGGCGAGGCACCTGGTGCAAGGGGTCGACGTCTGGCTCAACACCCCCCGACGCCCCCTGGAGGCCAGCGGCACCAGCGGCATGAAAGTGGCCTTCAACGGCGGCCTCAACATGAGCATCCTCGACGGCTGGTGGCCCGAGGGGTACCTGGGGAACAACGGCTGGGCCATAGGCAAGGGGGAGGTCTACGACGACCTGGACTACCAGAACGAAGTGGAAGGGCGCGCCATCTACGATCTTTTGGAAAAGGAAGTGGTGCCCCTCTTCTACGACCGGGGCTCCGACGACATCCCGCGGGGATGGCTTGCCTGCATGAAGGCGAGCCTCCAGACTCTCTGCCCCATTTTCAGCACCGAGCGGATGGTTCAGGAATATGCCCGGACCATGTACCGCCCATCCTTCGATCACTGGGAGAAGCTCTCGGCCGACGGTCTGGCCCTGGCCGTGGACCTTGCCCGCTGGAAGGGGGACATCCGCCGCACCTGGCACCAGGTGAGGATAGCAGGCATCGAAGCCGAGACCACTGCCGAGATCCCCCTCGGCACGGCAATCCCGGTCACGGCAAAGATCGTACTCGGAGAAATCCCCCCCTCCCAGCTTGCCGCGGATCTCTACTGCGGAGTCCTCGACTCGCGGGGGAACATCGTCGGCGGCGAACTGGTCCCCCTCGTCTGGAAGGAAGCGGCCGAGGAAGGCGTCCACCTGTTCCGGGGCGAAATCGAAGGCCGGTTCTGCGGCCGGCACGGCTTCATGGTAAGAGTTATGCCCCGGCACCCGGAACTGGGGCCGGTGTACGAACAGGGGGCCATTGCCTGGGGATGATTGAGGGTGCCGGACCTTCAAGTTTCCGCCGGTTCTGCCGATACGTATGACATGATAATCACCCAGGACATAGCAAGGATTGTCCAGACCCTGCTCAAGGATACCGCCGGTTCCCTTGTCGAGGCCACCTGGCAGTCGCTTACCCCCCTCAACCTCACGCCGGGGCAGATGGTCCATGGCGAGGTGATGGCAAACTTCGCCAACAGCCGCTACCTGGTGCGAATCGCCAATGAGCTTCTTCATATGGAGCTCCCCCTGAACCTGCAGCCGGGGCAGGCGGTGGAGCTCACCTATGTCACCGACGAGCCCCGCCTGCTCTTCACCCTGTCGAAATCGGGCAACTCCCAGACCCCGGTGCAGATCAGCGACACGGGGCGCTGGCTCAACAACCTGGCCCAGGAGGCCGGCGATGCTCCCGCCGCGACCCCCCTGCCGCGCCCGTCCCTGGTCATAAACGGCCCTCCGCGCGATTCGGCCCTCCTGGCCGATGGCTTGAAGAATGTCCTCACCCGCAGCGGCGTTTTCTACGAATCGCACCTGTCCCAGTGGGTACAGGGAGAACACTCCCTCACCGGCCTCCTCCAGGAACCCCAGGGAAGGCTCTCACCCCTCGCCGCCCGGCTCTCGGCCGACGGCATACTCCCGCTGACACCCCAGGGGGCCGCAACTACTCCGGCCACTCCGCCAACCCAGGCTCCCTCCGCGACACCGCAAGCGGCGGTCGCCGCGACCGAAACGCTCCCCGCCGGGCAGGCCGGATCCCCGGAAGCCTCCCGTACCGCTCAGGCGGAGGCTACGCCACCCCAGCAGAGAGGCACCGAATCTGCCTTACCCGGCGTGCCCCGGCAGGGGGGAGCACCGGACGGCACCGCTACCGCCACGCCCCAAGGTGGGCAGGCTCCGGCGCCAGAATCAAGAGATGCGCTGCCCCATGCCCCCACTCCGACTACGCCGCAAAATCATCCGGCAGCCCCTTCGCGCCCCGGCGAGCAGCCGGCAACGGCCCTGCCCCAACAGCCAGGCACATCTGCATCTCCCCAACCGGCCCCGGCAGGGGAAACGCCGCCGCCATCCCCGCAGTCGGCAACGGCTCCGGCGGCAGAAACACAAGGTAAGCTCCCTGGGGAAGCCACGATTGGAGCGTCCCCACCACAGATTCCCGGCAAGGCCCAGGAACCTCAGCCGCGGGACACCATGCTCCTTCGCCCGGCAGAGGGGGAGCGGATCGCCACCGCGCCGGCTCCGGAGCCCCGCGCGACAACCGGGCCGGTCCCCCTGCCTGAAAACGCGCCGGCCCATGCCGCCGCCAAGGGTGCCGCAACACCATCGCCAACACCAGTAATGCAGGACACGGGCATGAGAACGGCGATACCGGGTGACACGGTTTCGGCCGAGCGGGGAACAGCGGGGCGCCCCATGACGCCGGCCCCGCCGTCAGGAGTGGAGCCCCAGACCGTCTCCCTCATAAAAGAGCAGCTCGCCACCCTCACCACCGGCGTTTTCCTCTGGCAGGGGCAGGTCTGGCCCGGGCAGGACATGGAATGGAAGGTGGAAGAAAGGGAGGCCGAGGGCGGAAAGGGAGAGAGATCATGGCAGACGGAAGTTTCCGTTGAACTGCCGAATCTGGGATCCATCAGGGCAACCCTCCGCTCGGGCAAGGAGGGCATTGCCGTGGTCCTGGCAGCGGAAGAAGGCCGGACTGCCGAGGTTCTCGCCTCCAGACAGGATGGCCTGGAGGAGCGATTCGCCGCCGCCGGTCTGCGGCTCGGCGGCTTTGTGGTGAGAGATGGAACACAGTGAGCGGGAGAAAAAGGCGGTAGCCCTTTCTTACAAGGAGGGGCAATATGCGCCGCAGGTGGTGGCGAAGGGACACGGGGTGACTGCCGAGGCAATCATTGCCTGCGCCCGGGAGGCGGGGGTCTTCGTCCACGAGTCCCCGGCCCTCGTGAGCCAGCTCATGCAGGTGGACATCGACCACTACATCCCTCCCGAGCTTTACCGGGCAGTGGCGGAACTTCTGGCATGGCTCTACTGGATCGAGAACGAGGAGGGGCGCGACGGGAAACCGTAATAAGGCGGGGTAGCGGTCTTTTGTATTGCCCGAAAGGGGAAAAACCGTTATTCTTCGGGGTCGTTTCTCGCGATTTCCCACTGGAAAGACCGCCCAATGCACCGCATAGCACTCATCATAATCATACTGGGAATGTCCCTTTTGACCGCATGCACCACCATGGTCCCCCGGGAAAGGCTCCCCTACCCCCTTACCGATGAAAGCTTCGGGGATCCGGTCAAAGTAGTGACCATCCCGCTGCCGGTCATTGCCACAAGCCCCAATGAAGGCGCCATCCTCGGCGGCCTCACCGCCTTTCTCCTCCATAACGACCGGGACGAGGTCAACACCCTCATAGCTCCACAGATAAACTTCAACGCAAACTTCGGCACCACCCTTTCCCTTTACGGCGCCTTCTTTCCGCTCCCCAGCCGCAACTGGGAATTCAACCTCTCCAAATCCACCAACGTCAATGAGGACTACGAGGTAAAATTCCGAGACAAGACCCTCATGGACGGCAAACTGGAGACGACCGCCTTCATCTACAAGTTCTCCGACGGCTCGGCACGTTTCTACGGGTTTCAGTCGGACAGCAAACAAGAAAACGAGACCAACTACGCCGACAAGGAATACGGAATCACCGCGGGCGTCGGCTACGACATCGCCAGGAATTTTCAGATTTTATTCGGCGAGCGCTTCCGCAGGGTCTCCATAAAGGAGGGAGCAGTCGAAAAGATCCCCTCCATCCACGACTTTTTCGCCGAGAGCCAGGTACCGGGAATCACCGGATTCACCACCCACGCCCAGAAACTCTCCCTCATTTACAACACACTCGACTCCCGCGACATGCCAACCAGGGGACTCTTCGCCAAGGCAACGTTCGAGACGAGCAATGAACTGCTGGGGAGCGACGTGGACTACAATCACTACGAGGTGGAGCTCAAGGGGTACTTGCCCCTGAACGAAGCGCGCTACATTTCCGTGGCGAGGTTCGCCTACAACCAGACCCTCGGCAGCAAGGTGCCGTTCCTGGAGCGGAGCATCCTCGGCGGAGAGACTACCCTGCGTGGCTACGGCCGCAACCGCTTCATCGACTCCAGCTATCTCCTCTGCAACCTGGAGGAGAGGATCAGGCTCTTCCGCTGGAGCGTCTTCGACGTGACCACCGACTGGGAGGTGGCCCCCTTCATCGACCTGGGAGCCGTAATGGAATCCCTGGACCAGGCCAGGAATAGCAGCTTCGAATTCAACCCCGGCATCGGCTTCCGGGCCGTGGTCCGCCCCAACATCGTAGGCCGGGTCGACATCGGCGTCGGCAGCGACGGACCGGCGGTCTTCGTGGGGCTGGGGTATCCGTTCTAAGCCGCACCAAATGTCCCGCAGCTCTCCGACTTTGTCCCCTGCAGCGTCCCCCGCCTCACCAATTCCGCATCTACGGCAGCAAGCACTTCCCCCTTATGCAGAGACCAGAGCGGTGCCACCAGGTGGTCGACCGGGGCATCTCCCATGAGCCGGTGGATGACGATGCGGGGCTCAAGCCGCTCCAGAAAATCACAGACGAGCCCCACGTATTCGTCTCTTCCCAAACACTGCACCTCACCCCGCCGGTGCATGTCCTCAAGTGCAGTCCCCTTCATGATGTGTAGCTGGTGAATTTTCACCCCCTCGACACCGAGATCATTCAGAATGCCAGCCGTTGCCAGCATCTCCTCCCGCGACTCACCCGGCAACCCCAGAATTACATGGGCGCAGACCCGGATTCCACATTCCCGGCTCCTTGCCACGGCGTCGGCAAAGGCGGCGAAGTCGTGGCCCCGGTTGATGAGCGCCAAGGTCCGGTCCAGGGGGGACTGTAACCCCAGCTCCAGCCAGAAGTAGGTACGGCGGGCATAGCCGGCCAGGAGTTCGAGCACATCCCCAGGAAGGCAGTCGGGGCGGGTGCCGACAATGAGGCCGGCCATGTCGGGTACGGCAAGGGCCTCGTCATAGAGTTCGCGCAGCTGCCCCACGGGGGCGTAGGTGTTGGAGTAGGCCTGGAAGTAGGCGAGAAATTTGGCGGCGCCGTAGCGGCGGGCGAGGAATTCCTTCCCGTGTTCGAGTTGCCGGGTTACGGAAAGTTCGGGCTTTATGCCGAAGGAGCCGGAGCCCTTGCCGCCGCAGAAGACGCAGCCGCCGGTGCCGACATGGCCGTCCCGATTGGGGCAGGTGAAACCGGCATCCACTGATATCCGCTGAACCCGGCAGCCGAAGACGCGGCGCAGTTCTTCGCCGAAGGAGGCATAGCGCCGGTGGGTCACTTCACAACCTCAAATATTTTAAGGGAATCGTTCCATCGGTATCCGGCACTACTCCAGATGGTTTCGATGGTCTTCCAGTCAAGGCCGAGCCCCTTCATCTCCTCGCTCAGGTAGTAGGCGGGCATGATTTCGTTGTCGTCGATCCTGCCGTCGCCGTTGGTGTCGGCCCAGTGGCGCCCGTTTACGGTGAGCCTTGCCGGACCGGCGATGGTCCCCCGGCGGGTGGAGCTGCCGTGGCTCAGAACGATCTCGCCGCTGAGGTCTGCCTTGCTCCCCAGTGGAAGCGTCCGGGGAGGCATGAGGGTATAGGAAATTACGACCGACCCGCTGCCGCCCGGGGGAATGAGCCACTTCACTTCCCGCGCCCCCACCTCACCCGCCACGGGGGGGTTGGAAGCGGCAAAACGCCAGCCGGCCGGAATCCGTTCCTTTACGATGAAACCGCCCTGCTCACCATCCCGCCGGTCAACCTTCACCTGAACCGGCACAAGCTGGCCCGGCGCGCCAAAAGGCGGAACCTCTCTGATTGCCGTCAGCTCGGCCGCTCCCCGGCGCGAGAGGACGACCCCGAAAACCAGCGCCGCCAGGAGGGTAGCGAGACCAACGGCAAGGACAAGGGGAGCAACGCGCTGACGGCGGGGGGTGGGAAGGGGGGCGGTTTCCGGCTCCGGTTCGGGGGTTTCCGGCTCCTGCCTGAGGATCTCCTCGAGGGGAACCTCCAGGGCGGTCGCCACCTTCTCGGCGTTGTCGCGCTTGATGGTGGGGTAGCGGTTGTTCTCCCACCGTGAGATCGTATCGGTGGTGACCCCAACCACGCTCGCCACGTAGAGCTGAGTCAACTTCTTGGCTTCACGTATCTTCTTTATGGCCGTCCCGTCGATGGCGACACTGGGGGAGGCACCCCGTTCGTTTTTCCCGGCTGGATTCTCCATGGGAAGGATTGTAACAGGTTTTCTAAATGACACGAAATCATTTTGCGGAATGACGGGTGACGCCCCGAGTAAGGCAGGAAACTTGCAGACGAAATTACCGACCGGGGTCATCGCCCCCCATCAGAACCCATATCCAAGGAGCGAACGCTATGCGGTGGAAAGACTTTGCGGCAGCAGCGGCAGCGTTACTGATCGCCGGTGCCGGGGTGGCCGGTGCCATCGAGACCATAACCTATCCGAACCGGATCGGCCAGGTGAACTTCCCCCACAAGCTGCACCAGGAGGCCCTGGGCCAGTGCCGGGGATGCCATGAAAAAGGACCGGGGAAGATCGACGGATTCGATAAGGTGCTGGCCCACGGCAAGGGGTGCAAGGGTTGTCACGAAACCATGAAGAGGGGACCTACCCTCTGCAAGGGATGTCACAGGGGGGGCTAACCTGCCGTATTTGCGCACATGACGACCCGACATCGGGTCACATACCGATCGATATCGATATCCTGAGCATGGCGTACCCCGTATAATTTGTCCATGCGGTTACACCATATATACGCCGAAAGGAGATGTACCATGAAAAGACTGATTGCAGCAGCGGCCCTCACCATCTTTGCCGCCGGGGCAGCCATGGCGGCCGACACCATGAGCTTCGAGGCCAAGAACGGCAACGTCAGCTTCGACCACAAGAAGCACCAGCAGGTGGCTGGAAGCTGTAAGGCGTGCCACGAGAAGGGTCCCGGCAAGATCGAAGGGTTCGGCAAGGACTGGGCCCACAAAACCTGCAAAGGTTGCCACGAAGAGAAGAAAGCCGGCCCCACCAAGTGTGGCGAGTGCCACAAGAAGTAACTCCCTTGGCCAGACAGACCTGAACTGGGGCGGAGCAATCCGCCCCTTTTTTCGTTGCCCCACCCGGCTAAACCCGATATTCTCGACCGGATGAAGCGATACTTTTCAGACCAGGCAATCCTTGACATGCGGGCCGCCATCGCCGAAACAGGGGGTAACGAGGTCTTCTTCCTGGGGCGAACCGACGAAAACCGGATTGTCGTGGAAGTCGAACCCCTGGCCCGTGGGAATCGGGACGCGGTGGCGGCCATCATGATCGCCACCAGTTTCGGCGACGTGGTGATCCACAACCATCCCTCGGGGAACCTCACCCCATCCCAGGCCGACATCGAAATCGCTTCCCTCCTGGGGAACCAGGGGGTCGGCTTCTCCATCGTGGACAACACCGTGGAGAACTGCTACCAGGCCGTTGCCCCCTTTGCCCGGCGGGAGACGGAGCGGCTCTCGTTCCCGGAAATCGAGCGGATTTTCGCCCCGGCCGGAATCCTGGCAGAGAACCTGCCCGGCTACGAGCACCGGGAGGAGCAGCTCCGCATGGCCTTTGCCGTCACCGAGGCGTTCAACGACGACCGGGTGGCGGTCATCGAGGCAGGCACCGGCACCGGCAAGTCCCTCGCCTACCTGGTGCCGGCGGTGCTCTGGGCCATCCGCAACAAGGAGCGGATCGTCGTCTCCACCAACACCATCAACCTCCAGGAACAGCTCATAAAAAAAGACATCCCGTTCCTCCAGCGCCATGCCGGGGTCCAGTTCCGGGCGGTGCTCGTGAAGGGACGCTCCAACTACCTCTGCCGCAGGAAGCTGGCCGCCATCAAAAGCGAGCCCTCCCTCTTCGCCGACGATCCGACGGCCGGTGAACTGGAGGCGGTCATCGCCTGGAGCGAAAAGACCGTGGAAGGATGCCGCAGCGACCTCTCCTTCATCCCCAAGCCCGAGACCTGGGAGGAGGTGGCCTGCGAGGCTGACCAGTGCGGCCGCATCAAGTGCCCCTCCTACTCCCGCTGCTTCTTCTACGGCGCCCGGCGCCAGGCGGCCAGCGCCGACGTGCTCGTGGTGAACCATGCGCTCCTCATGGCCGACGTGGCCCTGCGCCAGGAGACCGGCTACCGCTCCACCGCCATCCTCCCCCCCTTCGAACGGCTCATAGTGGACGAGGGGCACCACCTGGAGGATGTGGCCACGGGGCACCTCTCCGCCCAGGTATCCCGCCAGGGAATCCTGAAGCTTCTGGGGCGTCTCCAGAATCCGCGCAAGGCCCAGCGGGGGCTCCTTCCCCAGCTGTCGGCCCAGCTCTTGCGGGAAGTGCCGGTGGAACTGGACGACCTCTACCGGGACCTGGCCGAGCGCCTGGAGGAGAAGCTCATCGCCCGCACCCAGGAACTTGCCACGGGCGCGGTACGGACCATGGACGCCATCGGCCTCGCCCTCCTGGCCCACCTGAAAGGGAAAGGTCCGGAGAACGGGGAAAAGAAACTCCGGGTCACTCCTTCTCTCTTCTCTTCGAAACTCTGGCAGGAAACCGATGACGAGGCACGGGAGCTGGCGGCTGACCTGAACGCTTTTGTGCGGGAGTTGAAGGAGTTCCTCACCGGGTGCGGACGGCTTCCCGACACGGTCCAGGAGAAGCTTTCGGGACTAATCGTGGATCTCAGGGGGGTGACGGGGCGACTGGAAGCCGTGGCGGGCGACCTCCTCTTCTTCATCGGCCGGGAGGGAGAGGTCTGCCGCTGGTTCGAGGTAAAAAAGGGGGCAAAGGGGATGGCGGTACGGCTCTGCGCCTCTCCCCTGGAAGTGGCTGCCGCCCTCAAGCGGACCGTATTCGACGCCTTCCGGACCGTGGTGGTCACCTCGGCCACCCTAGCGGTTGGGGAGACCTTCGACTACCTGGAGGGGCGGACCGGCATCTCTCTCCTGGATCGGGGACGGGTGTCGGAACTCCTCCTCGCATCCCCCTTCGACTATGAGCACCAGGCCTTCGTCGGCATCCCCGCCGACCTCCCCGAGCCCACGGTGCGTGGTTTCGAGGAGGCCCTGGAAGTGGCTCTCCACCGGGGGCTCGCCATTTCCAACGGCCATGCCTTCGTTCTCTTCACCTCCTACGACCTTCTCTCCCGCATCCACGGCCGGATGGCGGAGGCGCTCCGGCGCCGGGGACTCTCCCCCATGCGCCAGGGGGAGATCAACCGGCACCACCTCCTGGCCCGGTTCAAGAAGGAACCCAACGCAGTCCTCTTCGGCACCGACTCTTTCTGGGAAGGGGTTGACGTGCAGGGAAAAGCTCTGGAACTGGTGGTCATCACGCGACTCCCCTTCCGGGTGCCGACGGAGCCGATCCTGGAGGCAAGGGCCGACCACATTTCACTCCGGGGGGGCGATCCGTTCATGGAGTACACGGTCCCCCAAGCGGTCATAAAGTTCAAGCAGGGATTCGGGAGGCTGATCCGGAGCCGGGAGGACCGGGGGGCGGTCCTCATTCTCGACAGCCGGGTGCTTTCCAAGAACTACGGCAGGTTCTTCCTCCGGTCGCTGCCGCCGGTGCGGCTTGCCGACGGCGGCAGCATGGAAGTATTCGGAGAGATGGAGCGGTTTTTCAGTCCTGCGGCACCATGAGCTTCTTGGCCACATAGTTGAAACACTGGAAATAGGCGAGGTACGACAGCAGGAACACTGCCAGGATCATGAACTGGATCTGGGGCTTCGCAGGGGAAAGGTACGCGAAGGTGAAAAAGAAGATGATGAGCGCACCCTTCAGGATGTCGCTGAAAACCCGCTTGCGCCGCAGGGCCTGCTGTTCGTCGGCCGTGAGCCCCGTGGCGGCCGAAGCCACCTCCCGTTGGGCATCGCCCGTGGCTAATTTGTAAACAGGGTAAAAGAGGATCAGCTCAATTACCACCACCCGGATGATGCTGTTCATGAATACGTCGGAGGGAACCTTCCCCAGGAGCACAAAGGATGTCCCCGCCAGCAGCACCAGCAGAAAGACCTGGACAAATCCGTGAATGACCGTGAGCTTGCGCAACCTGGTAAAATCAAACGTCTGTGCCATGGGAACTCCCCGTCGTAAGATAGATAACGTCGTCAGCCGTTGCCATACACTCTAACAAATAAAATATCGTTTTACAATAGCCGCATATGTTTTATTGCATGCATTCCGAAAAAAGGCTCCCGAGAGGGAGCCTTTTTTCATGCCGGCAGCATTGCCACAGTGGGGAAAAACCTACATGACCGCCGCTACCTCCGCCGACACATAGGGGCGATACTGCTCGAAGTTCTTGCGGAAGCGCCCCGCAAGCATAGCCGCAGTCTCGTCATATTTAACCTTGTCGGCCCAGGTATTCCTGGGATCGAGGACCTCCGCAGGGACTCCGGGACAGGCCGCTGGAATCTCAAGCCCGAAGAACGGCTCCCTCGCAAAGGTTCCGGCATTCAGGGTTCCGTCGATGGCGGCATTTACCAGCGCGCGGGAATAGGCAATTTTCATCCGTGATCCGGTGCCATAGGCGCCGCCGCTCCAACCGGTGTTCACCAGCCAGCAGTTGACTCCGTAGCGGGCAATTTTCTCCCCCAGCAGTTTCGCGTAAACCGAGGGATGGAGCGCCATGAACGGGGCACCGAAGCAGGTGGAGAAGGTTGCCTGGGGTTCGGTGATACCTGCCTCAGTGCCGGCCACCTTGGCCGTGTAGCCGGAAAGGAAGTGGTACATGGCCTGGTCGGGGGTGAGCCGGGCAATGGGGGGTAGCACCCCGAAAGCATCGCAGGTGAGCATGATGATATTGGCCGGGTGCCCCCCCATCCCCGACTTGACTATGTTCGGGATATGGGTGATGGGGTAGGAGGCCCGGGTATTCTCGGTGAAAGAATCATCGTTCAGGTCGATGCGGCGGCTCAAGGTGTCGATGGCAACGTTTTCAAGGATGGTGCCGAAGCGCCGTGTGGTCTGGTAAATCTCCGGCTCGGCCTCAGGAGAGAGGTTGATGATCTTGGCGTAGCACCCCCCCTCGAAGTTGAAGACGCCGCTGTCGTCCCAGCCATGCTCGTCGTCGCCGATGAGACGGCGCCGGGGGTCTGCCGACAGGGTGGTCTTGCCGGTGCCGGAGAGGCCGAAAAAGACGGCCACGTCTTCCTTTTCCCCCATATTGGCGGAGCAATGCATGGAAAGTATGTTCTTGTTGTGGGGGAGGAGGTAGTTAAGGATGGTGAAGATGGATTTCTTTATCTCGCCGGCATAGCTGGTGCCGCCGATAATTACGAGCTTTTTCTCGAAGTTTACGATGATGAAAGTCTCGGTGTTGGTGCCGTCCACGGAGGGAATGGCGTGGAAACTGGGAAGATCGATCACGGTGAAGCCGGGGGTAAATCCGGACAGCTCATCCTGGGTTGCCCTGACAAACATGTTGCGGGCGAAGAGCGAGTGCCAGGCCCGTTCGGTGATGACCCTGACGGGAAGGCGGTGGACCGGACTGCAGCCGGCAAAGCACTCCTGCACGAAAATATCCTTGCCATGGAGGTAGGCTTTCATCCGCTCGAACAGGGCATCAAACCTGGCGGGGTCAAAGGGGCGGTTGACCTTTCCCCAGGCGATGTGTTCGCGACTTGTAGGCTCCTCAACAATGAACTTCTCGTTGGCGGCACGGCCGGTGTAATGGCCGGTTTTCACCGCCACGGCACCGAGATGGGTCACGAGCCCCTCGCCCAGCTTGACAATCTGCTCGTACAGCACTGCTGTCGGGGGTGTCCAGTAGATAAGGTTCGCGTTGGTGATTCCTTCCCCTTCAAGGCCGATGCCCCTCGTTATGTCATTGAGTCTCACGATAGTCCCCTCCCTTTTGTTCAACCGCCATGAAGTCGAATCTTCTTTTTTACTATAGCAAAAAAATCATGTAACACCGCGACAGCTTAAACTAAATGGAAAATAAACAGGCTGAATGGGCGGCCAAGCGGTTTGACAGCAGGGTGGCCGTTGCTAGAATTGAAAAAAGATTGTTTTAAAGGAGGGGAAAATGGCTCGAAGGCCGTGGGTTAATCAGGAAGAATGCATAAGCTGCGGGCTCTGCTCGTCGGTATGCCCAGAGGTGTTCCGGTTCGCGGAGAATGGCAAATCGGAAGTCTACGACCCCACGGGCGCTCCGGAGAAAAAAATCCAGGAAGCCATCGACGGCTGCCCGGTGCAATGCATTAGCTGGAAGGAATAGCCACAACTTAGAACTACTGAATCCGGAAGGAGAAACTGCACAATGGAATGGATTTGCACTATCTGCCAGTACCACTATGATCCAGCGATCGGAGACCCTGAGAACGGGATTGAACCGGGAACGCAATTCGAAGATCTTCCCGACGACTGGGTCTGCCCCATATGCGGAGCAGGCAAAGATATGTTCGAACCCGCTTGACGCATGGGCCGCGGAATTGCCTGATTTGGTCCGGAAAGCCTTCCTTCACGGTAAGGCTTTCCGGATTTCGTCATTTATTTTCCTGGCTTGATTATGTCGATCTCGGGTTTTCCACTCACCAGCCTGACGCGCCAGACAAGGCCGCACTCCCCACACTCCTTGACTGGGGACTCCTCCGCTGAAAAACCTTCGGAATGGATATCGATCTCAACCGACGTCCTGTTACCGCAATTTGGACACTTCATCGCCTTTTCTCCTTTCTCCGGGGCCGTGGCCGTGTCTCCGGGAAGACCGGCGGCACCCCTTCACTGCACAATTATAACAGGGACGAGACAAAAGTCAGGTGATGCCCAAGCTCTCAACCAAGTTCCGCAAGGCAAGAGTCGATCACGCCGAGAAATTCATCGAGGCCGGCCCGCTGCATATCACCCATGTGAGCGATCCGGAAGGTTTTCCCCTTGATTTTGCCATAACCGTCATCAAAGGCGTAGCCACGCTCGCCGAGCATTTTCTTGAGAGCAGCAAGATCGGTGCCACGGGAGTTGACGGCACAGGTGAGAGTCACGGAGCGATAGGGCTCTTCGGCAAAAAACCCGTAACCCCGGTCCGCCACCCAGCCGCGCACCAGCTCCGCCATCTCCCGGTGCCGGTTCCAGCGCTGCTCAAGCCCTTCGGCAAACATCCTCTCAAGCTGCTTGTCCATGGCGCAGATCTGGGAGATGCAGGGAGTGGAGGGGGTGTTGTTCTTGGCATCGCTCGCCTCGAACTCCAGGAAATCGAAGTAGTAGCCACGTCCTTCCACGGTGCGGGCCCGTGCCAGCGCCTTCTCGCTCGCCGTAAAAACGGCAAGGCCGGGAGGAAGTGCGAAGGCCTTCTGGACGCCGAAGATGCAGCAGTCGATGCCCAGCTCGCCGAGGGAAATCGGCATGGCGCTCATGGAAGAAACAGTATCGATAATGGAAACCACGTCCGGATACTTCCGGAGCACCGCGGCAATTTCCGTCAGCGGGGACATGACGCCGGTAGAAGTTTCATTGTGAATGAGGGTAAGGCTGTCGTATTTACCGGTGGCAAGGGCTTCATCCACAAGCTCCGGGGTAATGGGCTGCCCCCACTCCACCTTCACCGCATCGGCCTCCTTGCCGCAGCGAAGCGTCACATCGTGCCACTTGGAAGAGAAGGCGCCATTGCAGAAGTTGACGCAACGCTTTGCCACCAGATTGCGCACCGCCCCCTCCATAACGCCGAAGGCGCTGGACGTGGCGAGGAAAACCCGGTCCTCCGTGGAGAGGAGCTTTTTCAGCCCCGTTGTCACCCTGCCGTGAAGAGCAGCATACTCCGGCATCCGGTGACCGATCATCGGGGTTGCCATTGCCTGAAGGATATCTGGATGGACCTCAACCGGTCCGGGGATGAATAATTTTTTTGCCATGGTCGGCCTCCTGGGGACGTGGATATACTCGGATGCTGTCGTGGGTACTGGCAGGACACAAAGTTTCCAAAAAATAGCACAAATTCGCCTAAATTGTCAAGGGAGCCCCCGGATGTCAAACCGTTATTTTAAGAATTATTTTATGCAACAATTCTCAAATCATGTTCCACAACACCCCTCGTTCTCTATGACTTTTTACCGTGCTGCTTTTTGCGTTTGACAATTTGCCGGATATAATTGTAGAGTTGTTCGCTTACGGCTAAGGCGTACTTCTCGCCTTAATGAGTCCAGCAACAAAACAGCGTTATTTTTTGGGAGGAAATTGTATGGCTCTCCGCAAAACGGCAGGTTATCTCTGGAACCCGATCAGCCTCATCGGTCTGCTTCTTGCGTTTCTGGGGACAGGCCTCATCATTGCATTTGTCGCAATGGAGATTATCACCGGTTTCGATCACCCCTACATCGGTCTCCTCACCTACTTCGCATTCCCCGGAATGCTCATCTTCGGACTTATTCTGGTGCCGGTGGGTGCATGGCGGGTCAGGAACAAGCGGCGAACCGAAGACGAAGAAATCCCCCCCTACCCGCGGATGGATTTCAACGATCCCCACAAGCGCAAGCTTTTCCTGTTCTTCGTGACGGCAAGCATCATCTTCGTCCTGATAGTTTCCGTGGCTTCGATCCTCGGCTACGAGTTCACCGAGTCTACCACTTTCTGCGGCGAGCTCTGCCATACGGTCATGGAGCCCGAGCACACTGCATGGAAAAACTCCCCCCACGCCCGGGTCAAATGCGTGGAATGCCATGTGGGCCCCGGTGCTGAATGGTATGTAAAGGCTAAGATTTCCGGACTCCGGCAGGTGTGGGCCGTGGCGACCAATTCCTATCCGGCGCCCATCGCCACCCCCATCGAGCACCTGCGTCCGGCACGGGATACCTGTGAGCACTGCCACTGGCCCGAGAAGTTTTATGCCGGTCGCCAGAAGGTCTTCTACCACTACGCGCCAAACAAGGAGAACACCCCCCGCGAGATCAACATGCTGATCAACATCGGCGGAGCTCCCAAGTCCCCCCACGCCAAGGGTATCCACTGGCACATCGGCACCGAGGTCTATTACATCGCCAACGACCGGAAGCGGCTCGACATCCCTTATATCGCCGTCAAGCAAAAGGATGGCTCGTTCGTGGAGTACATGAGCACCGACAAGCCCCTGACCAGGGAAGAAATCGCCAAGGCCAAGAAGCGCCTCATGGACTGCACCGACTGCCACAACCGGCCGACCCACATCTACAAATCGCCGAGCCAGGAGATGGATGAGCATATCGTCTCCGGACTAATCGATCCGGCGCTGCCGTTCATTAAGAAAGTTTCGGTCGAGCTCCTGGAGAAGCCTTACAAGACCAAGGAAGAGGCCCATGCAGCCATCGCGGCCAAGCTGCCCGAGTACTACGCTGCCAACTATCCGGAGATCGCCCGGACAAAAGCAGCGGCCATCACCCAGGCGGTGGAGAAGGTGAAGGGGATCTACGCCCGGAACTTCTTCCCGCGCATGAATGTGTCGTGGAGCACTTACCCGAACCACATCGGCCACTTCTACACCCCCGGCTGCTTCCGCTGCCACGATGACAAGCACAAGACGGCCGACGGCAAGAGGACCATCTCCAAGGACTGCAACATGTGCCACACCATGATCGGCCAGATCCAGGAGAACATCCCGGCCGGCAAACAGGTTAAGGATTTCGTGCACCCGGTGGATATCGGAGATGAAATCCGCAAGACCAACTGCAGCGACTGCCACATGGCCGGCGGAGAGGATGTAACCGGAGCCGGCAAGCACTAGCAGCACGCTATCCGGATCACCACAGAAAAATCCCCCGGGGGCCGACCTCGGGGGATTTTTTCTTTGGACTGTCCGATAGCGCTATAATTCCTCGAAGACTTCTTCCTCTTTCGCCTCTTCCTCATCCTCGGGTTCAAAATCTTCATCCATGACCCGGTCAAGAAATTTCCGATTGTTTTCTATTACCTTCCGGATCTCCTTGCTAAGCTCATCCAGTTCGATCCGCTCATCACCCATATCATTACCCCCGCTTCTTCTCAAAGCATGCGCCGTAGAGCTCCTCGTACTTGCGCGCCGCGTTGCGCCACGAAACGTCGCGCAGCATACCACGCCGCATGATCTTTCTCCACCCTTCCCGGTCACGATACAATGCCAATGCCCGCTGAATAGCGTCCCAGCAGGACTCCGCGCTATAGTCGCTAAAGGAGAAACCGTTCCCTTCCCGGGGAGCATCGGCAACATCGACCACCGTATCAGCAAGCCCGCCCGTCCGCCGTACGATGGGCACCGCGCCATAGCTGAGGGCAATGAGCTGGCTCAACCCGCACGGTTCATAGCGCGAAGGCATAAGAAACATGTCGCATCCGGCGTAAATCCTCGGCGCCAGGGGGTCCTTGAAACCAAGGTTTATGGACACGTTTTTCGCCGTGCCGCTGTTCCTGAACTCGTAGAGCTGGTGCATGAGCTGAAGGTCGCCGGTACCCAGGATCACCAACTGCACGTTCTCTTCCGCGAACCGGGGGAGAAGCTCGATGACGATATCGATCCCCTTCTGCTCCACTATCCGCCCCACCATGCCGATGAGTGGGACCGAGGGATCCACCTTCAACCCCAGTTCACGCTGGAGGTCCAGCTTGTCGGCAGCCTTCCCCGCCAGCGACTTCGTCGAATAGTTCCTGAAGATGCGGCGATCCGACGACGGGCTCCACTCTTCCGTATCGAGGCCGTTGAGGATGCCGGTCAGGTCGGCCCGGCGCATGCCGAGAACTCCTTCGAGACCGCACCCCTGTCCGGGGGTCAGAATCTCGCGGCAGTAGGTTTCCGAGACGGTCGTTATGGCGTCGGAGGCGATAATCGCCCCTTTCATGAGATTCAACCGGCCATAATACTCGAGAAGGTCCATGGTGAAGAGCGAGTCGTCGAGCCCCGTCTGCGGCAGGACAGCAGCGGGGAAAACCCCCTGATAGGCCAGATTGTGGATGGTGAAGACAAGGGCCGTGCGGTTGAAGAACGGATCATCCCCCAATTCGTATTTCAGGATAATGGGAATGAGGGCCGCCTGCCAGTCGTGGCAGTGGATTACGTCGGGTCTGAAATCCATTCTCTTCAGGAGCTGGAGCACGCTGCGGCAGAAAAATGCGAAGCGCAAGGGGTTATCGGGGTAGTCCCCCTCGGGGGGACCATAGAGATAATCACGTCCAAAAAAATCCCGGTTTTCCACCAGATAGACCGGCACATCCCCCAGAGATGTCTGGCGCAAGTACCCCTTGTGGAGCTCGCCCCCCAGTTGCACCTCTGCGCTTTTGCGGGCCTTACGCACGGGATGCCCCCCCGATTCGGCCCCCTTGTAAAATGGGATTGCAACGCGGACATCGTGCCCCATCCGCCTGAGCTCCTTGGGAAGGGCAGCGGTGACATCCGCCAGTCCGCCGGTCTTGGCGAGGGGGGTAACCTCTGATGCAACCTGCAGGATTTTCATCGTCGGGCCTCGTAGCGGTTCATATTCGCCGGATATGACAACCAACTCCGGCTTTAGTGCTGAGCATTCTCATGCGCTCCGGAGAAATTCTGCAGCATCCTCCGGCGACGTTGGGTTGATGAAGAAGCCGGTACCCCACTCGAAGCCGGCAATGGCGGTAAGCCTTGGCACCAGTTCTATGTGCCAGTGGTAATCATACTCGATGGAACTCCAGAAATCCGGCTTGCCCAAGCGGGGCTGCGACGGAGGTGCGGTATGCAGGATGAAATTGTAAGGTGGGTCCCTGAGTACTCTCTTGAGCCGGCCGAGCATGTCCTTGAGCGCCACGGCAAGCTCACCCAGATCGGCATCGGTGGAGAGCGCGAAGTCATGGGAATGCCGCTTGGGATAGAGCCGCAGCTCAAAGGGGAAACTGGAGGCGTAGGGGGTCATGATGACGTAGTTGGAAAACTCCCGCACGATCCGGTCGCCGCTCTGGAGCTCGAAGTCCAGAAGATCGCAGAAGAGGCAGCGCTCCTTGACGGCGTAGTGCTCACGGCATATCCGCAGTTCGGTGGCCGCCACCGGCGGAATCAGAGGCACTGCTATGAGCTGGCTGTGTGAATGGGAGAGGGTTGCGCCTGCCCGCTGGCCGTGGTTTTTGAAAAGCACCATGTACCGGAACCGCATATCGCGGCGCAGGTCCAGAAAGCGCGACCGGTAAGCCTTGAGAACTTCGGTAATCTCGGCGGGGGAAAGTTCGGACAGGCCACGATTGTGGTCCGGAGTCTCGATGATAACCTCATGGGCGCCGATGCCGTTCATGACGTCGTAGATGCCATAGGCGCGGCTGTTCAGCTCACCCTCGATCCGGAGAACTGGAAACCGGTTCGGGATGACCCGCACCTTCCAGCCGGTGGAGTTCGCCCCCCCGGAGGGGCGGAGCGCGAAAACCTCGCCGGGTGTTTTGTCTTCGTTGCCGTAACAGAAGGGGCAACTGGTTATCTCGGAGGGTTCCGGCTCCACGAGAAAATCCCGCGGGCGCCTCCCCCTGTCGGTGGCGATAATGACCCAGTGCTGCTTGAGGGGATCCCATCTCAGTTCTGACATTGTTCCTCCAGTGTCATATCAACCAGTTCTCCGTATCCAGCTCCGACCCAGCGTAGATCAGGGCCAGGGGCGAATCGGCAGGCCAGCGGCCGAACTCCTCCCCTCCCCGCGTCAGGGTGACCGTGACGAAGAGCTTTCCCTGCGGTGCAAGCTTCAGGGGAGCCAGGGGAACCGATACCTCGCAGACCCGATCCATTGCCCAGCAACAGCGGGTCTTACCGCTCTTCCACCCCTTGGGCCCCTTAACCATCAGCTCGCCGCCGGTAGCGGAAGGTATCATATCAAGCCGGTATTCCATCTCGGTGACGAGATGAAGATGCAGCGTGTCCCCCTCCAGGAGCGTAGCGGCAACTGGCGAGGGGCTGTCGAGGCGCAAGTAAAGATTCTCCCGGTCGAAGCCGTAAAAGAGCGACTGAAGGACGCTCTCGGCGGCGTGCATGGCCGATGCCTGTTTGGTGAGGTCCACAAGGCCGGCCGCAAGCCACTCGAAATAGTCGTCCACCTGTCCGTTGACGACAGGGGTGATGAGAGCTGCCGGCTCCCGCACGAGCCCCGCCGGCGTAAGCTTCTTTATTGGCTCGTACAGCTCCCGGGGGACATCAAGGCCGAGCAGGCGGTAGCAATTCATGAGATGCTTGCGGAACAGCCGGTCGAAGCGGTCGCTATGGGACGAAAAGTGATCGTCCCCATACCACCAGAACCAGTCACTCCCCTCGGCGGCATAGAGGGACGTACAGACGAGGCGGGCCGTCCGCTCTTCAGCGGTGGCCTCCCCTTCCCACGCGCCCCCCACTGCCATGAGATCGGCCACCAGCGGGCTTGCGGTAATTGCAGCCTCCCGCGCCCGCTCCAGATAATCCCACCCCTGGTTCTCTTCAGGGTGACCGACCCATATGCCATAATCGGCGTTGATCCAGGAGCCGGGATGGATATGCTCGATGACCCGCCGCTCCGGCTCACGGGAGAGAAACTCCGAGCAGGTGACGCATGCAAGCCCCGGCGCGGCGGCGGTGGCCCCGTAAAGCCCCCGGAGAAAATCGTAACCGTTATCCGGGTAGTACTCCCAGGCATTCTCGCCGTCCAGGATTACCGGCACCACTTGGGCACCGGGAATCCCCTCCCGTATTTCCCCGAGCCTCGCCACAAAGTCCTCCACGGCCCGCTGAGGTTCCCAGGATGAGTAGGTGAAACCAATCAGGTCCGAGAGGAGATGATCCCGGAAAAAGGCCTTCAGCTCCCGTGCACCCTGCCGGAACGTGTAGGAATGATAGAGCTCCTCCCGGCCGGAACCGAGGCCGCCGGGAAGGGTCCGGGCGAGAATCTCCTCGTCGGTGGCAATCCACTTGATGCCGCAACCGGCAATAATGGCAAGGGCCTCGTCACTCACGGACCCCTCCGACGGCCACATGCCCACCGGCGTGAAGCCGAAAATCTCCCGGAACCGGGCAATCCCCCGGCGCACTTGGCTGCGGGCGTCCTCCGGATGGCGGAAGCGGGTTGCCGGCAGGTTTGCCCGCGGCATGGCGATGCTGGCCGCCTTCATGTCGCAGAGCAGCGGAAGTATCGGGTGATAGTAGGGGGAAACGGCCAATTCCGCTTTCCCCTCATCATGGAGTTTTTTGTAGAGGGGGATGATGCCGTTCAGGATGTCGGCGTGCCGGGCAAAAAGGAGCGCCTTGTCCTCTTCGGTGAAGTGGCGCCCCTTTTTCACCAGCTCTTTCAGTTCTGGGTAGCGGCGGCGGGCCGCTTCCCCGGTCCAGGCCAGGAAGAACCAGACCTGGAGATCGAGAAAATCCTGATCGCTGAAGTGGCGGTGCCGCTCCCGGCTCTTTATCCTGGTGCCGTCACCGGCCAGGTGGAGAAGCTCCAGGTAGCGGCGGTTCGGCTCGATGAGCCGCTGGCGGTTGGCCGAGAAGAAATTTTCCAGCAGGAAGATCCGGTCTTCCTCGGCCATGTCGGCCGGGGCCATCCGCCCCCTGATAAGCCAAGGGTCCACAGCCGTACCGGCGGCATAGTCGAGAATCTGGTCCAGTAGCGACGGCACCAGGTTGAAAACCGCCCGGGCTCCGGGGGTATCGTCCACGATGGCCGCCATGTCGTAGTAGTCCTTCACCGCATGGAGGTAGGTCCAGGGAAGGGCATACTCACCCTTCACCGGATCCTTGTAGTACGGCTGGTGCATGTGCCATACGAATATTACGGAAAGGGGTGCGCTCACTGCAGTTCCCGTTTCCACCCCTCGACTTTTTTCCTGTACTCATCGAGGAGCTTCTGGGCCGTCTTGGCATCCCGGGCCTCGGCCACGATGTGGGCATAGGGGAGGTACTGGTCGGGGAGCACCAGGGCCCAGTCCTCGCCGAAATGGACCTTGATCCCGTCGATGAAGCTTGCCTCCTTGTCGAGGCTGTCCTCACTCATCTTTCGCATGATTCCACCCTTCATGTCCCAGACACAGGGAACCCTGGTCTGAAGGAAGGCCCGCTGGGGGATCTCGGCCGCCACCTTTGAAATGGGCACGCCCCCCTTGGCCACCATTTCGATGGTCTTGGCGATGGCGAACATGCCGTCGAAGGCGGACTGGAATTTAGGGAACGCGAAGCGGCCGTCCATGGTGCCGGCAAGGACCACCTCGGAAGAAATGGTGGCTTCGATCATGGCCCGGTCGGCGCTCTTGGTGCGGATCACAGACCCTCCCCGCTCCTGGACCATCCGCTCGATGGCCGAAGGTGCCGAAACCGGCACCACGAACAGCCCCTTTTCTCCGGAGCGAAGGGCCAGTCCGGCTATGAGCGGCAGCAGCTCAGCCCCTTCATAGACCTTTCCGGTTTCATCCACCATGATAACCCCTTCGGTGGTGGGATCGAGCCAGAACCCGGCATGGGCCTCCAGGGTGGCGACGATCTTGGAGAGCTGGCCGAGGCCCTCCTGACGCTCAGCCACCGCCTGGAGCCCCCGCTCCTCGTCCACGTAAGCATTGAGGCTTATGACCTCGCACCCCATCTGGGTCAGTATGCCTGGAAGGATCTGACTGGCCGAAGAATGGTTGAAATCGATTACCACCTTGAACTGTTTCTTCTGCAGCGGCGACTTGCCAATGGCGTGGAGGAACCCTTCACGGTAGAAATCCATCACCTGCAGGGGAATCTCGGACAAGGCGCCCGGCTCCGTATGGTGGGCCCGTCGGAAGTTCTCCTTGAAGAAAATCCTCTCCACGTTTTTTCCCATGGAACTGGAGAAGTCGAGGCCTTCGCCGTCCAGGAATACGATCTCGGTGGATGCGGGATCGTCAATGGCCTGGCGGAAGTAGACCCCCCCCACCTCACCAAAGGAGCGGAGCTTGTAGCGCAGGACCGGCATCGGCACCATGGTCAGATCCCGCACGTTGACCCCGGCGGAAAGGAGACCGCCGATGAAGCTTCGCTTGAGCATCCGGCAGGAGCGGTAGGCATCGCGGGCCGATATTATATGGCTCCCCTTGGGGAGCGTGGTGCCGTAGGCACACCCCAGCTTGGCCACGAACTCCGGGGTGAGTTCCATGTTGGTAAGGCCCTTGACCATGGCTCCCTCGAAGAGAGACTTCTTCCACTTCTCGCCCCAGATGAGGTTGCCGGTAACGGTAGCCCCCGCCTCGATCACCTTGCGGGGCCAGATCTTCACATCCCGCTTGATGTAGGCCTCTTCGCCGATGGAGGTGTCGTCGGCCACGATGACCCCCTCCTCCATGACAACCCCGTGCCCCACCCGCACGTTACTGCAGAGGACGCTGTCATGGAGTTTGGCCCCCTTCTTCACGTAGACATTGTCCCAGATGACGCAGCGATTCAGGCGAACGCCCGGATCAATGGTGCAGTTGCGGCCGATGACCGAATCCTTGATGTGGGCGCTCTCGAAGACCTGGGAGTTGTCCCCCACGATCACCGTCCCCTCCAGGGTTATATGCTCGTCCAGGTTCACGTCGGAGCCGAGCCGCAGATCCTTCCCCACCAGATCCTGCTTGGCTTCGTCGATCTTCACGTTCACCTTACCCTTGAAGATGTCGTGGTGGGCCTCCCGGTAGGAGTCGGTATTGCCGATGTCACGCCAGTACCCCTTGGCGGTGTAGCCGAAGAGGGGCTTCTGCTGCTCCAGAAGCTTCGGGAAGAGGTCCTGGGAGAAGTCGTAGTTCTCCTCCTCGGGGATATGAGAGAAAATTTCCGGCTCGAAGACGTAGATGCCGGTGTTGATGGTATCTGAGATCACCTCCCCCCACCCCGGCTTTTCCAGGAACTGGGTGATCCGCTTCTCCTTGTCGGTAATGACGACCCCGAACTGGAGCGGGTCTTTAACCGACGTGAGGGTAATGGTGGCCAGGGCCTTGTTGCTCTCGTGGGAGTCAATGATCTTCTGGAGATTGAAGTCGGTGAGGAGGTCGCCGCTGATGACTAGAAACCGCTCGTCCAGAAACTTCTCGGCGCACTTGACGGCGCCAGCGGTACCCATGTCCTGGAGGGGGGTCACATAGGTAATCTTGACGCCGAAGTCGGTGCCATCACGGAAGAAATTCTTGATGACCGCCGGCTGGTGGTAGAGGAGCATTACCAGGTCGGTTATTTCGTATTTTTTCAACAGTTCCACGATGTGAAGCATGATGGGACGGTTCAGCAACGGAATCATCGGCTTCGGGATGCTGCTAGTAAGTGGCTGGATGCGAGTCCCGAACCCGCCGGCCATAATGACTGCTTTCATAGTCGGATGCTCCTTATCATGTAATTATACCTGTCTCATTTGCCTTTCTTAGCCAGTACCCGCTTGACCTCTTCCTTCAGCTCCGTGAGGTCGCTGGACTTCACCACATAGCCGTCGGCGAGCCAGGCGGAAAAGTCGTCCTTGAAGCAGGAGAAAGCGGTGCAGAGGATTACCGGCAAGTTGTGCCGCTCCTTGACCACCTTCTGGAGAAGTTCGAGCCCGCTCTCATTCTTGAGTTTTATATCAAGTACGATCAGGTCGAATTCGTTTTCCTTTATCTGTTCCACAGCCTCCGTGATATTGGCGGCAGTCGTTACATCATGCCCTTCGTCGGCCAGTTCTTGTGAATAGAGCAGCCTGATGCTGCTTTCGTCGTCAACCACCAGCAGTCGAGCCATGTTATGCATCCTCCTTGTTTTCAGGCAGTTTTATAAGATAGCGGGTTCCACACCCGTCCGGAGTATCAATTTCCAGAATATTGCCATGTCTTTCCATAACCGTCTTGCAGATCGCCACGCCAAGCCCTGAGCCCAGTTCCTCGGTGGAGGAAAAGGGGGTCGTCATGGCTTCGATATCTTCCATGGGGAGACTTGCTCCGCTCCCTCTTACCTCCACGACAATCCAGCCATTTTCGCGACGGGTTTCGACTCTGACATCTCCCCCCTCCGCCATTCCTTCAATAACCGTGGAAATGATCGTCCTGATGCAGTTTGCCACCTGCTTGTAGTCAATGCGCGCCGGCGGCAGATGGGCATCAAGCCGAAGCCGACACGCCACACGCCGCTCCTGGAGCTGTCCGTCGAGCTCGCGGCATACAGAGCTCAGAAGCTGGTTCACGTCCCAGATATCCAGTGTCGGGTATAGGGAATCGGAATAGTTGAGAATATCCTCCAGAACCTCCTCCAGCTGGCGCGCCTGCTGCCCGATGGACTCCAGGTACTCTCTCTTTGGGTCATCCTCGGCAGCACCTTTAAGGAGTGAGCGGGAAAAACCTCCGATTATCATGAGAGGATTGCGGATGGAATGGGCGATGCTGGAGGTAATCTTTCCCACAAGCGCCATCCGCTCCATTTTGACGATCAGTTCCTGCTGCTCCTTAAGCTTCACATTGGCAGCCGTCACCTTGAGGAGCTCCTCCTGGAGCCGCTCATACAGGGAAGCCCGTTCAATGGCAAAAGCCACCGAGAAGGCGAAGGTTTCCAGGGACTGCACGTCCTGGGGGGTAATCCTCTTGTGGGTGATGCAGTTATCGGAAATAATGATCCCGATTCGCCGGTTTCGGGAGATGAGGGGGGTAATCAGGAACGTGTCCACCCCCAGGGCCTGCACCAGCGAGGGGTCACAATCCGGGTTGTGGAAGGCGTTCTCCACCAGGATCGGCCTCTTCTCCCGCAGCGCCCGGACAAGGATGTTATTCTGGTCCGCCAGCGGGATGGTCATCCGCTCAAGGATGTCATGGAACTTCTGTTTTTCCGACGTGAGCTTGGTCTTGTAGAAGTCCCGCGCCATCTCCTTGAGGGTGAAGTCGTCCCGTTGGATATCCTCCCATATCCCCCACGCCTCGCCGTAATTCTGCGGTCCCACCCCCAGGTATCCCCGCAAAAGCTTACGTTCCTTGTCGGCCAGTAGCAGAAAGGCCCGGTTCATACCGAACCCCTTGCCGGCCGTGATGGCAGTCATAACCACCGAAAGAACTTCATCCAGGTCGACGGAGGTCTGAAGGACGAGACTGATCTCGTGAAGGAACTTGATCTCCCGCTCCCGGCTGTCGAGGAACCCGACCATCGATTGCAGCTTTCCCCGCTGCTCCATGATCTCGCCCACGAGAAACGGGACCACCTTCCCCAGAGGAGAGCCCGCATCCCTCAACTTCTGAAGGTCGGCGCGGAAATTGGGGCAGTCAATGCATTTTTCAATGATCCGCCGCTGGTAGGAGGTATAAAGAACCTCCTCCCCCTCACCGATGTTGGGACACCCGCCCGGTTCAACCACCTCCCTGTGCCAGCAACAGACCCAATCCACTAAAGAGCTCCCGAAGGGGTTGATTTACATGCAACAGACAGCACAATTATACCAGCCGGCCAAATGCTTTCAAGCCCGAAGCCGCCATGACCCGCGGCTGTTGTTAATTAATATTTTCCCCTTCAAGGTAACTTTTGCCTTCATACTGTTACCAATCGGAACATTGACAAAATTCATGAATATTTTTTTCATAAAAGATATGCTAAATCCATGACAATGCCAACCCCATTACCCGTTACAATTGGAATCAGCGCCTGTCTTATGGGCCAAAACGTCCGCTACGACGGCAGCCATAAGCACGACCGATACGTTACCGAGACCCTGGGCCGGTTCTTCCGGATCGTCCCGGTCTGCCCAGAGGTGGAGTGCGGCCTGCCGGTTCCCCGTGAGCCCATGCGGCTGGAGCGCCACGCCGAAGGCGTCCGGCTCGTAGCCATCGAGACCCGGGCCGACCACACGGGCCGCATGCTCGCATGGTGCGCAAAGCGGGTCGTTGAACTGGAACAGGAAAACCTCTGCGGTTTCATCTTCAAGAAAAACTCGCCAAGTTCCGGACTTTACGATGTCACGATCTACCACGACGGAATTGCGGAGGAAATGGGGCGGGGACTCTTCGCCGGCGCAGTGACGGAGCACTTCCCTCACTTGCCGGTGGAAGAGGCGGAACGGCTCCACGACAGGGAGCTGATGAAGAACTTCATTGAACGGGTCTTGGCCTACCGGCGGTGGAAGGACACCTCCCCAGCGAACACCTTATAACCCCATCGGCACTCACTGGACAGCGGGCTTGCGCCTCTTCCCCCGGCGCCGGCGGCGTTTCGGGGGTTTCTCCCCGCTTTCTCCGACGCCCGGCTCCACCGGCGGCATAGTGTTGTCGCGGCTGTAGCGCTCCCACCACGCGAGGGTCTTCTCCCCCTCCCCCGTCACAGCGCACCGGCACCTGAGATAAGCCAGGGCCTCGGCAAAGCATGACCGGGCAAGGACCCCCTGGGGGCGTTTTCCCGGTATCTTTGCCAGGCGGTGCTGGAGCAGCAGAATTTCCCGCACTGCGAGGGCAATCCGATGGGGGATGGCGATTATCGGCGCCTGCTCGCCGAGAAAACCGGCCAATGCGCCGCTGACCGCATCCGGGACCGGTACCCCGGCCGAAATCAGGTCACCGGCCGACTCCTCCACATACTCGCCGAACATCAAGGCGAGAAGCAGCGGCGGCGAAACCGGTTCGCCGCTCCCTACCTGGCCATCCACCCACTCCAGAGCCTTGCTTATCCGCAAATGGGGGAAACCGTCGCTCTCCCGGTCAAGCCAGCCGTTGAACCGGGGAAAAAGATGGGCAAAGAGCCCGGCCTGGCGCAGGATCTGATAGACCCGCTCACCAGCCCCCGAAAGGAACAGCTTCAGCATTTCTTCATAGAGGCGGGGAGCGGTGGCCCGGGTAATGGTGGGCGCCAGTTCCAGAACCGCCCGCCGGGTAGCCTCCTCAACGGTAAAGCCCAGGATGGCGGCAAAGCGCACCGCCCGGATCATCCGGACCGGGTCTTCCGTGAAGCGAATCAGCGGGTCGCCGATGGTGCGAATCACCCCCCGGCGCAGGTCCTCCATGCCGTTGGCGTAGTCGATGATGGAAAAATCGGCGATATTGTACGCCAGGGCATTCACCGTAAAATCCCGCCGCAGGGCGTCCTCCTCCGGCGTCCCGAAAACGTTGTCGCGCAGCACCATGCCGTCGTCGCTGACCGCATGCCGCACCAGGCGGGACTGTTCCCTTACGCCAGGCTCCGCCTCCGGAACCGACGGAGCGGTCTCGGCCTCCACCGGCCCTTCCGGGGCCTGGGCGCGGAACGTAGCCACCTCGATAATCTCGTCCTGATAATGGATATGGGCAAGCCGGAACCGGCGCCCCACCAGACGGCAGTTGCGGAAAAGCCGCTTCACCTGATTGGGGGTGGCATCGGTGGCCACATCGAAATCCTTGGGTTCGCGCCCCAGGAGGAGATCCCGGACGCACCCCCCCACGAGGTAGGCGATGTGACCGTTGTCCTTGAGGCGGTAGAGGACCCGGAGGGCGTTTGGGCTGACTTGGGAGCGTGAGATGGGATGATCTTGCCGGGGGATGATGACTGGTTCGCTTTTCATTGGAGTCTCATAGCACAGAACGTGCTGAAACGCAAAGACACTCCCCCTGGAACACATAACTGTGAAAACGGAATTTTTTGACATGGGTCATGACAAACTCCGCGACACTGTCCTATGATGCACCCATGGAAACGCTCACGAAAAAACAGCAGAAAGACATGCGAATCCTCACCGACTTCGTCCGGGTCTACTGCCATGCCCGTCACGACCGGGCAGTGCGGGCCCCCTTCGACCCTCCGCCGGAACTGCGGCACCGCTACCCGAAAGGTGTGGATCTCTGCCCCGATTGCGCCGCTCTCCTGGTCCACAGCCTCGAGAAGCGCCGCAAATGCCCCCTGGACCCGAAACCCTCTTGCAAACACTGCCGCGTCCACTGCTACAGCAAGGAGTACCGGGCGAAAATCCGGGAGGTCATGGCCTTCTCGGGGCGGAGAATGATCCTGCGGGGACGGCTCGATTATCTTTGGCACTATTTTTCTAAATAAACGTAACTAATCGACCCAAAAGGAGAACTTAACCATGATTCGAAAAATCGTCAGCATTGATGAAGAGAAGTGCAACGGCTGCGGCCTCTGCGTACCCGCCTGCGCCGAGGGAGCCATAAAAATCGTGAACGGCAAGGCGGTTCTGTCCGCCGACAACCTCTGCGACGGCCTCGGAGCCTGTCTCGGCGACTGTCCCCAGGATGCAATCAAGATTATCGAACGGGAAGCGGACAATTTCGACGAGGCGGCCGTGGAGGTACACCTGAAGAACACCGGCCGCGAACCGTCCCACCACGCCCCCCCGGCTCCCCATCACCATGGGCACCATGCCGGCGGCGGCTGCCCCGGCTCCCGGGCAATGACCTTCGCTCCGGCCCAACCGGCTGAAGAACAGCCCGCCGGCGGGAAAATTGCCAGCAGACTCCGCCAGTGGCCCGTTCAGCTCCACCTGGTACCGACAACGGCCCCCTATTTCCAGAACGCCGACCTTCTCATCGCCGCCGATTGCGTCGCCTTTGCCCACGGCGACTTCCACCGCGAGTTCCTGGAAGGAAAAGCCCTGGTCATCGGCTGCCCCAAGCTGGACGACAACAACGCCTATCTCCAGAAGCTGACCGAGATCTTCCGCTCCTCTTCCATCAAGAGCATCACCGTTCTGAGGATGGAAGTACCCTGCTGCGGCGGCATAGTCATGGCGGCCCGTCAGGCCCTGGCCGCCAGCGGAAAGGAAATCCCCTTCCGTGAAGTGACCATCGGCATACAGGGTGAGATAAAGGGATAACTTAGAGTATCGTGTGCCCCGTGGAGCGAATGTGCCCGAGTGCCGGCCGCTGTAGGCGAAATGAAGCAGAGCCGGCCCATCGTGTCTGAGCCCGATAGGCGAGTTGATGGGCCGGCGCGGAATGAGCCGTACAGCGGCGGTATGAGCGGCACTTTGAGCGGAACGGGGCACACGATACTCACGGAATGCCACCATAAATCATTAAAAAGATAAACAGGATTCTTTTTATCTTTTTTTCGTTGACAAGGGGCTTCCCGGCTGGTATCTCTTTCCATGTGATTACAATTTATCCGTCACACGAAAGGAGAAACCATACCA
>MTLE01001707.1_pt2 | contig 54966 bp, 38 predicted proteins | sample 1982461 | NCBI WGS metagenome assembly MTLE01 (sample SAMN05712605, study PRJNA340218) | biofilm metagenome | isolation source: sample SPL anode biofilm adapted to -200 mV | place: USA | collected 2012-02-03 | reverse complement strand
TTGCCTGGCGCACCGTACGTGTTCTTTACTCGAACATTTCTCACCATTCCATTTAGGCGAAAGGGTTCCGCTAATCCAATCGACCCACACGAGTGCCCTTGAGCACATCCCCTGGGCGGGATCCCCTGTAGAATTCCAGGTGCAATCCACCTGGGGTCCCCCATGAAGATCTTCGGCATCGCCGCCATCCTCGCCGCGTCCTGCGGCCTGCCCTCCCTGCGCGCCACGGCCCCCGCCGTGGCCCCCACCGCACCCCAGGCCTCCCTGGAGGCCGAACTCGTCGCCCGGTACGGCCCCTCCCAGGCCGTGCGCGTCCGGCGCGGCATCCAGCAGGCTGCCCGGCTCTGGCGGGCCGAGGACGGGGACCCGGCGGCCTTCGCCGCCTTCGTGCGCGAACAGTTCGCCGGGGACGCCAAGGCCCTGGACGCGCTCTTCGGGCGCCTGGAGATGGTCATCGAGAGCCTCGAAGGCCACATGCTGGAGATCGGCCGCGACTTCCGGTGGCACGCGGAACTGGACCTGGGGCCCATGCTGCCCGTGGACGACATCCTGGCGGGCTACGACCCCGGCGCGCACTTCCAGGCCGACGCCTTCGCCAACAAGCTGGCCTTCGTGGTGCTGCTCAACTTCCCCATGAGCACCCTGGACGAGCGCCTCAAGGAGGGCGCGGGCTGGAGCAACCGCCAGTGGGCCGAGGCCCGGCTCGTGGACCGCTTCGCCGCGCGCATCCCCGCGGAGGTGAACCTGGCCGTGGCCCAGGCCTCCGGCGCCGCCGAGCGCTACATCGCGGGCTACAACATCTGGATGCACCACGTGGTGGACGCCAAGGGCCAGCGGGCCTTCCCCGCCGGCAAGCGCCTGCTCTCCCACTGGAACCTGCGCGACGAGATCAAGAGCCAGTACGCCCAGGGCGCCGAGGGCCTCCAGCGCCAGCGCCAGATCCAGAAGGTGATGGAGCGCATCGTCACCCAGACCATCCCCGCCGTGGTGGTGGACAACCCCAACGTCGACTGGGATCCCTTCGCCAACACCGTGAAGCCCGCGGCCGTGAAGGATTCCGACCGCCCCGCCCCGGCCCTGGCGGTCACCGCCGCCCCCGAGCCCGACACCCGCTACGCGGTGCTCCTCCAGACCTTCCAGGCCGTGCGCAAGGCCGACCCCTACTGCCCCGCGGCGCCCACCCACATCGCCCGCAGCTACGAGGAGGGCCGCCAGCTCCCCGAGGCCCGCGCCCTGGCGATGCTCAAGGAGGTGTGCGCCTCGCCCCTGGTGGCCAGGACGGCCCGGCTCATCGAGCGGCGCCTGGGGCGCAAGCTGGAGCCCTTCGACATCTGGTACAACGGCTTCCGCGCCGGCGCGGGCCTGGACGAGGCCAAGCTGGACGCCATCACCCGCAAGCGCTTCCCCACCGCCGAGGCCTACAAGAAGGAGATGCCCGGCCTGCTCATGGGCCTGGGCTTCACGCCCGAGAAGGCCGCCTACCTCGCCGGCAACATCGAGGTGGACCCCGCCCGGGGCTCCGGCCACGCCATGGGCGCCGCGCGCCGCGCCGACCACCCCCACCTGCGCACCCGCGTGGGCAAGGACGGCATGGACTACAAGGGCTTCAACATCGCCATCCACGAGAACGGCCACAACGTCGAGCAGACCTTCTCCCTGAACGGCGTGGAGCACCCGCTCATGGCCGGGGTGCCCGCCACCAGCTTCACCGAGGCCCTGGCCTTCGTGTTCCAGGCCCGCGACCTGGAGCTGCTGGGCCAGCCCGCCCCCACCGCCGAGGCCAAGGCCCTGGCCGTCCTCAACGACTTCTGGGGCACCTTCGAGATCGCCGGCGTGGGCATGGTGGACACCGCCGTGTGGCACTGGATGTATGAGCACCCCCAGGCCACCCCCGCCCAGCTGCGCGAGGCCACCCTGGCCATCAGCCGCGACGTGTGGAACCGCTACTACGCCCCGGTGTTCGGCCAGAAGGACTGCGTGCTCCTGGGCATCTACAGCCACATGGTCAGCAGCTTCCTGTACCTGCCCGACTACCCCATCGGCCACATGATCGCCTTCCAGATCCAGCGGCAGGTGGACAAGACCGGCAACCTGGGCGCGGAGTTCGAGCGCATGGCCCGCCAGGGCCGGCTCACCCCCGACCTGTGGATGGTCCGCGCCACCGGCAGCCCGGTGGGCCCCGAAGCCCTCCTGGAGGCCACCGCCAAGGCCCTGGACAACTTGAAATAGGCAAACCCGGGAACCCGGGTCCGGGAAGCCTGCATTTGGGGTATGGTTAATCCACGTTTCCAGGACGTCCATCCCCGATTCCTTCCAACCCGGCCGGCCCCATGCCCCTTCCCCCCAACCGACGCCGCGTGGCCCTGGCCGCCCTTGCCGCGGCCGCGGTCCTGGGGGGCTTGGCCTGGCTGAAGATCTCCCGGGACCTCTCCCGGGCCCTGGCCCAGCCGGACCGCGGCGAAGCGCCCCTGCAGCTCCTGCCCGTCAAGGCCCCGGGCCTGGCCGCTGAGCGCTGGGGCGGCGGCGAGGTGGAGGCCGTGGCGGCATCGGAAACCACCCTGGCCACCGCGGGGGCCTCGGGCATCCGGGACGGCGGCGGGGACCTGTCGGGGCCCCTGCCCACCCTCCGCGCGGCCTGCGTGGCCCTGTGGCGCGGCCGCACCGTGGCGGCCCTGGAGGCCGGCGGACTCTACCTCCGGGAGGGCGGCGCCTGGCAGGAGATGGCCACGGGCTTCGGAACCCTCCACGTGCGCACCCTGGTTGAGACCCCGGGCGGCGAGCTGCTCATCGGGGCCCGGGAGGGGCTCTTCCGGGTCGCCTGGGGGGCCCGCACCCTGCGCAGGCTGGACGGCCATTCCGTGCGCGCCGTGGCCCTGGGCCCGGGCGGCCTGGTCCTGGCCGGGGGCGAGGAGGGCCTGCGGCGCATCGAGGCGGCCCGCGCCACCCTGGTGCCCACTCCGGACCCCTGGATCGAATGGGTGGGCTGCCCCGGTTCCGACGTGGCCGCGGTGACCCCCCTGGGGCTGGCGCGGGGCGCCCTGAGTGAGGGCCTGGGCGCGGGCCTGGCCGCGGTGCCCGGGGGCGAGGACGCGTCCTCGGCGGCGGTGGACGGCGCCGAGGTGCTGGCCGCGGGCGGGGGGCGCCTGCTGCGCTTCGGCCCGGACGGAAGGGCCCGGGAGGAGGCCCTGCCCGCCCCGCCCCGCAAGGTCATGGCCGCCAGCGGCCTGGTGTTCGCGGACACGGATGCGGGGCTCTACCGCCGCACGGCCACGGGCTGGGTCCTGGCCCGGCCCCGGCCCGCGGCCCTCCCGGCGGGATCGGCCCACGTGGGCGCCCTGGCCTGGCTGGGACAGCGGCTGGTGGCGGGGATCTTCAACGGGGGGCTGGCGGTGGCCGAACCCCGGGGCACGGCCCTGGCGTGGACCGCGGTGCCCGGTTCGGGCACCTGGGGCGTCAACGCCCTGCTGCCGGTGGGCGGCGCCCTGCAGGTGGCGAGCCTGCGCGGCTCGGCGCGCTTCGACGGGGCGACCCTCAAGGGCACCGGCGAAGGGGGTGCCGCTTTCTCCCTGGCCGCCACCCGCGACGGCGTGGCGGTGGGCCTGGGGCAGGGCGTGCTCATGCCCGGCTCCCGCCTGCTGTCGGCCTTCCACGGGCTCCCCGGGAACCAGGCCCTGGCGCTGGCCTCGGGGGAGGTCCTCTTCGTGGGCACGCCTTCGGGCCTGGGCGCGGTGGCCGGCAACCGCGTGGCCTGGCGCGTCACGGCCGGGGAAGGCCGGCTGCCCCACCCCTGGATCACCGCCCTGGCCCTGCACAGGGGCGACCTCTTCGTGGGCACCTACGGGGGGGGCGTGGCCCGGCGCACCGCGCCCGCGGACCAGCCCCGGGCCGTGGGCACCTTCCAGGCCTTCACCGAGACCTCGGCGTTCAAGGTGAACACCGGCTGCCTCGTGGAGGCCGCGGGCCGGCTCTACCTGGGCACCGACGGCCGCGGCCTCTGGCGCCTGTCGGCGGACGGCGCCCGCTTCGAACCCATCCGGGCCCAGTTGCCCTCCCCCCGCGTCACCGCGCTCCTCGAAGGCCCCGGAGCCCTCTACGTCGGCACCGACGAGGGCCTGGCCCGCATCCCCCTGCCCATCCCGGACGAAGGATCCTGACATGTCCAGAAGGTTCCGCGCGCTGCTCCTCCCCGCCCTGCTGGCCCTGCCCCTGGGGGCCCAGGCGGGTCTCCTGATCCCCACGAGCTCGGGCAGGCCCGACCCCAAGGTGCTCTCCCTGCGTGAGATGACCGTGGACCTGGCCATCGCGCGGGGCTACGCGCGGGTCAACGTGCGCCAGGTGTTCGAGAACCACACCACCTCGGTGCAGGAAGGCACCTACCGCTTCGCCCTGCCGCAGACGGCGGCGGTGGGCGACTTCGCGGTGTGGGACGGGCTGCAGCGCATTCCCGGCGTCATCCTCGAGAAGAAGCGGGCCCGGTCCATCTACCAGGAACTCGCCCGCCAGCGCATCGACCCCGGCCTCCTGCAGCAGGGGGAGGAGGAGGACGCGGAACCCGGGGAACGGGCCCCGGGCGCGCGGCCTTCCGGGGGATCCCTCTTCTCGGTGACGGTGGCCCCCATCCCCCCCATGGCCACCAAGCGCCTGGAGATCCAGTTCCAGCAGGAGGTCCCCCTCATCGGCGGCCGGGGCGAGTTCCGCCTCGTCCTGCGCCCCCCCGACGCCGAGCCCACCGTGGCCGAGACCTTCACCGTGCGCGTGCGGCTGGAGGACGCCGCCTTCGAGGCCATGGCCTCCGGGCTGCCGCTGGTCGCCACGGCGGAGGGCGCGGGGTTCACCGGCAAGCATGTGCGCCTGGACAAGGACCTGGCCCTGCGCCTGCGCCCCCGGGCCTCGGAGCCCCTGCGGCTCACCGCCTTCCGCAATCCAGAAGGGGCCCTGCCCGAAGGCCTGGCCCTGGCCCCGTGGGAGCGGCCTTCGGAGATCCCCCCCGAGAAGGACGGGTTCTTCCTCCTGGAGGCCCTGCCCCAAGGCGCCGCCCGCGCGGAAAAGCCCGCCCCCGCGCCCGGGGGCCGGTCCCTGGCCATCCTCTTCGACACCTCCCTGGGCCACCGCTGGGGCGGCCTGGAGCTGGCCTACGGCCACCTGGTGCGCGTGCTCCAGGCCCTGGGCGGGGAGGACCGCTTCGCCCTCATCCCCTTCGACCGCACCCCGGGCGCCGGCGTCCTGCAGGCCGCCACCGCCCAGACCATCGAGGCCCAGCTCACCCAGCTGCGCAACCGGCCCCTGGGCCCGGGCGCCGACCTGGCCCTGGCCCTCGCCGCGGCCCGCAAGGCCCTGGGCGACCAGGGCCGGATCCTGCTGCTCACCAGCGGCCAGGGTCTGCTGCGTTCAAAGGCGCTCAAAGCCGCCGCGGGCCCCGTGCCCCTGTTCACCGCCGTGACCGTGGGCGAGGCCGGCGAGGCCCTGGCCGCGGCCTCGGCGCAGCTGCTCGCCCCCACCGCCACGGAGATCGAGGGCGACCTCTTCTTCCGCAACGTCCTGGGCGGGGCGCCCCAGGAGAAGGCCCGGCGCGCCGCGGGCGAGCCGCCCTTCACGGCCACCGGGGGCGCACCGAAGCTGCGCGACATCTACCCCGTCCTCGTCCAGCCCCTGGAACCCGGCAGCCTTTCCGGGTGGATCGGGCGCTACGGCGCCCCCGCCGAGAAGGTGCGCTTCGAGTGGGCCTCGCCCCTCTTCGCCGGCGGCAGGGCCATCCTGGACGGGGCCCTTCCCGCCAAGGCCCTGGACGCCCGGGACCTGCCTCGCCGCTGGGCGCGGGCGCGGGTGGACGACCTTCTGCGGCGCATCGAGGCCGAGGGTGAACGCAGGGAATGGGTCGACGAGATCATCGCGCTGAGCAAGCGCTACAAGTTCGTCACCCCCTACACGGCCTTCCTGGCCGCGCCCCGGTCCCTCCTGCGGCCCCGGCGCATCCAGCCCGGGGACCCCGTGCTGCGGGTGGAATGCGACGCCGGCACGGTTTCGGCCACGGCGCTGTTCCCCTTCGGGCTGAAGCTGGACCTGGTGCGCAGGCCCGCTAGCACCGTGTGGGAGGGCCGCTTCATCGTGCCCGAGGGACTCCGGGACGGCCGCCACCCGGTGCGCATCCTCATGCGCGACGCCAGCGGCGCCCGGGTTTCGGAAACGAAGCACTTCGTCCTGGACGGCAAGGCCCCGGAGATCCGGCCCGAGCTTCCGGCCTCCGCCCGGGCCGGCGCGCCGCTGCGCATCGCGGCCGCCGCCGACGAGGACGTGGTGTTCCTCAGCGCGCGGGTGGGGGAGGCCCCGCCCATCCCCCTGCGATGGGATCCCGCCGAACGCCGCTGCGTGGGCCTGGTGACCGTTCCCTACGGCGTCCAGGGCCCGGTGGAAGTGGTGTTCGAGGCGGTGGACGCCCCCAAGAACCGGGGCTTTGCCCGCGCGACCCTGGAGGTGAAGCCGTGAGGACGAAGCGCGCGATCGCCTGGATCCTTCCCCTGGCGGCGGCGGGGTTCGCCGCCTCCGTCATCCCCTGGGAGGACATGACGGAGGGCGACTGGATCTACGCCCTGGCCACCCGGTTCACCCAGGTGGACGGCCACCGGGTCCACTACCCCACCCCCACCGCGGAGCTGGCGAAGCTCCTGGAGGGCCGCGGCGACCCCGCGGCCCTGCGCCACCTGGCGGAGGCCCGCCTGTCCCTGGGCGACCGCAAGGGCGCCCTGGAGGCCATGGAACGCTGGGCCCAGACCGCGGGGCCCGAGGCCTGGGCGGAGACCGCCCGGTGGGAGGCCGCCCACTCCGAGCCCGCCGCGGCCTTCAAGGCCGCCGAACGCGCCATGGCGGGCCTGGCCCCCGAGGCCCGGGCGTCGCTCTGCGACGAGCGCATCGCCTGGGCCGAGGCCCACCCGGACCTGGCCGACGGCATCGCCCTGCGCAAGGCCAAGGCCGAGCTCTTCCCGGAGGACGCCGATGCCCTGGAGGCCTGGCTGCGGGCCCTGGAGAAGGCCGGGCGCCTGGACGAGGCGGACCAGGCCTTGGCGGCCTCCCACGCCCTGCCCCCGGAGCGGAGCCTCCTGGTGCGGTCGGACCTCAAGGCCGACCACGGCGACGCCCGCGGCGCCTTCCTGATCCTGGACGGCGCCGTGACCCGCCCCTGGACCTCCGCCTTCGACCGCGCCTACGCGCGGCGCGTGGACAAGGCCTCGGCCACGTCCCCCGGCGCCTGGCGCGCCGCCCTGGAGACCCGCTACGACGCCGGCGCCCTGACCCGGCTCTTCGTGTACCTCAAAGGCCGGCAGCAGGCCGGCATGGCCACGGACCTGCTGCGCCAGGTGGAGCGCCGCCACGAGAAGACCCTGGACCGGGACGGGGAGCTGCTCCTCTCCCGCCTCTACGCCGGGGTGGAGGCGGTGCCGGAGGCCTTCCGGGCCGCCCTGGCCGCGGCCCACCTGGGCAGCCCCGCGCAGCAGACCGGAGACCTGGCCCTCCTGGCGCAGCTGGCGCTACGGGCCGGGGGCCGGCCCCTGGCCTGGGGCGGCTACAACGACGAGGCCTATCGCTGGGTGGCCGGGGTGGACCGCACCCCGGGCCTGTGGACCGGCGGCGTGTCCTTCCTCCTCACCGGGGTCCCCTGGAAGGAGACCCTGGACAACCTCGAATTCCAGTCCCTTCCCGAGCGCACCTTCGCCACGGCCCGGGCCCTGGCCGACGCGCTGGCCCAGCGCGCCCCCGCGGACCCGGCGCTGCCGGCCCTGCGGGTGGCCATCATGGCCCGCCACGTGGAGCGGGGCGAAGGGGCCCAGGCCCTGGCCCTGCTGCCCCTGCTGGAACGCGGCCCCGCGGACCAGGCCGACGAGGCCCGGCGCCAGGCGCTGCTCGCCGCGCGCCAGGTGGACGTGCCCCTGGCCGAGGAGCTGCGCCTCATGAAGGCGCGCATGCGCCACGCCGCCCCGGACCGCTCCCGTCCCGCCCTCCATGGCGGCGGGGAAAGCGACTACCAGCCCGAGGAGGCCGACGACACCCACGCCTGGGCCCGGCTCCAAACCGGCCGGCCCCGGGCGCGGAGCTACCGGCGGCTCCTGGACGACTGCGTGGCCCGCCTCGACCAGCGGGACGGCTCCCACCGCGCGTCCGTGGACCTGGTCCTCACCGAGCTGGACCGCCTCCCGGACGCGGAGGAGCTGTGGCTGGACCTGGCCAACCGCCTCGAGGGATGGAACCTGGACGATGGCCTCGGGCCGCGCTACCAGGAGGCCCTCAAGCGCTTCCAGGCCCCGGGCATCTGGGACAAGGCGGCGCGCTGGTATGCGCGACGCAGCTACCACGCCGAGCTGCGCGCCCTGGCCGCGGATGTCACGGCCCGGTTCCGGGGCTCGGACCTGTTCCGCAGGGCCGGGACCCAGGTGACGGTGCAGGTGCCCGACCAGCCCCCGGTGAACGGGGGCCTGCGCATGGTGCTCTGGGCGGACTGGGTCCGCCTCAAGGCCCTTGAGCGCTTCCCCCACAGCCCCCAGGTGTTCCGGGAGGCCGGGCGCCTCGTGACGCCCGCCCAGTGGCAGCGGGACTTCGATCCCGCGGCGGAGGCCCGCAAATCCGCCACGAAGACCATCGTCCCCGAGGCGCTCCTGGAGGAGCGGCGCTGGGCGATCCTCTTCGTGGATCCCGCGCAGCGCGAGGCCTGGTTCGCCGCCGCCATGAAGCAGGGCACGCTGGAGGCCCGGCTCGCGGCGCTGGAGGGACGCAAGGACCGCACCCCCGTGGAGGATCTGCTGCTCTTCGAGGGCTGGGCCCGCCTCTCCCGCTTCGAGCAGGCCGTGGCGCCCGGCGAGAGCCTGTGCCGCAGCTATCCCGGCGACGGTGACCACGCCCGGCGCCTCCTGTCCCTCCACCGGTCCCTCAACGGCCTCGAGGCCTCCCACGGCGCCCCGGCCCGGGCGCTGGTGGAGCGCGCCGCCCCCGCCCTGGAGAACCCCAACCCCCTGTGGACCGAACTGGGCGAGATGGAGGAGGACCGCGGCCGTAGCGCCGAGGCCATGGCCATCTGGCGCAACCTCCTGGCCCGCGACCCCCGCGACCCGGCCCGCATCGCCGAATTGGCCACCCTGCTCTGGGACTACAACCACGACCGGGAGGCCCTGGAGGTGGTGGAGGCCGGGCGCAAGGCCCTGGGCCGGCCCCGCTTCTACGCCTTCGAGACCGGCGTGCTGCGCGAGAACCTCAGGGACCTGGAAGGCGCGGTGCGGGAGTACCTGGACGCCACCCGGCCCGAGGACGGGGACGGCTTCTTCTCCTGGTTCGAGAACGACCAGCGCTCCCTGCGGCGCCTGGCGCAGCTCCTGTCCCGGCCGCGGGTCTACGCGCTGGTGGAGCGGCGCATCCGTGCCCTGGCCCCCGGCAACGCCGCGGATGAACGCACCCTGGCGGCCTTCTTCCCCCTGGGGACCATCACGCCCCCGGACCCCGGCCTCGCCGAGGATGCCGACACCTGGATCGACGCCATGGACCAGCCCGCCGACCCCGTCGGCCGCGCCCAGCGCCAGGCCGCGAAGGAGGCCCGGCGCCCCGGGGAGCACGACGCCATCGCCCGCATCGAGGCGCTGATGCTGGACAAGCTTGCCGAGATGGCCCCCCGGGCCACCGCCGCCGCCTTCCTGGATTTCGCGGAGCAGTCCGGCAAGTGGCGCATCGCCGAACGCTGGCCCAAGGCGCGGGCCACGGCCTTCGAAGGCGCGCTCATGGCGCGCCGGGCGGAGCTCGCCCCCGAGGAGGAGGAGCGCATCCGCCTGGAGATCGAACGGGCCCGGTTCCTGGCCGACCACGGCCTCGGGCAGGACGCCGACGCCGTGTGGGCCTCCCTGGAGCCCCGCATCGGCAAGCTGCCCGAAGGCAGCGTCAAGCTCAGCGCCGAAAGCCGGCGCGCCGGCTACCTGGAACGCTCCCGGGGCACCGCGGCGGCGGCCGCGGAGTGGCGGCGCATCACGCCGCGCTACCCGTGGAGCCTGGGCCTGCTGGATGACCGGCTGGCCTTCCTGGACCGGGCCGGGCTGGGCGCCGAAGGGCTCGACCTGCTGGAGCAGACCGTGCCCCGCGCCGCCGCGGGCCACCGGGAGAACCTCCTGGAGCGCCTCACCCGGGCCGCCCTGGCCGCCTCGGACCTCACGCGCGCCCGGGGGGCCGTGGAGCGGCTCCTGGCCTCCTCCGGCCTGGAGGACCGGCGCCGCCTGGAGGCGGTGCACCTCCTGGCCAGGCTCTCCTTCCGCGGAGATCCCGCCTGGGATCCCTTCCCCGTGGCCCGCACCCAGTCCGCCCTGCTCAAGCCGGAAGCCCAGGCGGACCTCTACCACGAGCTGGCCCGGGCCGCGGACCTGGAGAACGCGCCCTCCCGCGGCGCGGCGCTGTGGATCGAGGCCCTGAACCGGCGCACCGAAAGGGCGTGGCTCGTGGCCGCCTCCCGGTCCACGCAGCGGGGCGGAAAGGGCGCCGAGTTCCTGGCGTTCTTCGAGAAGCAGCACGAGCGCAGCCCCCGGGACATGCGCTGGGCCGTGGCCGTGCGCGACATCAAGCGGTTCTTCCACGACGTGGACGGCGCGGTGGCCGCGGCCAAGGCCGCGGTGACCGTCCGCCCCGAGCAGGAGATCCTGTGGCGCGACGCCGTGGACATCCTGGTGTGCGCCGACCGCGTGCACGAGGCCGCGGACTACCTGGAAGGCTGGCACCGGCCCCGGCCGGCCAGCGAGGAGGTGGCCCGCTGGCGCAGCGAGCTCTACGCCAGGGCGGGCGACGGCGCCCGGGCCCTGGCCGTGGAGCAGGAGACCCTCAAGGCCCTGGCCCGGGAAGGCACCGCCGACGCCACCGAGCGTAGCCTGCGCCGGACCCGCGCGGCCCAGCGGCTCTTCGCCCTGGGCCTGCCGGACATGGCCGTTCGGCTCTATTCCCCGAAGGGCGACGCGGGGGCCATGGCCGCCGCCGGCGACCTGCCCGTGGAGACCCGCGTGCAGATCGGGCTCCTCACGGGCCAGATCACCCGCGTGCTGGACGCCCTCAAGGACCGCTCCCACCTCCTGTCCCAGGCGGGCGCCACCTTCGCGGCCCACGCCCGGCCCGAGCAGAAGGAGGCGGTCCAGGGCTGGCTCCTTTCGATCATCCGGCCCAAGGAAAGCCCCAACCCGGATTCCGCCGCCCTGGACCGCTGGTGGGGCTTCATCGCCACCTCCGGCCTGGAGCCGGGCCTGCGCGAGGGCCTCGCCCAGCGCCTACTGGCCTCCCGGGGCGGACCCTGGCAGGCCGATGCACCCTACCCCTTCGTGCGAAGCGTCGCCGACGGCCTCATCGCCGAGGCGGCCCCGGCCTTCGGGCAACCCGCCCGGAAATACGTCCGCGAGCCCGACCTCCAGGCCCTTTGGGTCCGGGACCTGGCCCGGCGCGACCGGCCCGGGGAGCTCCTGGCCTTCGTGGAGCCGAGGTGGCAGGACCTGCTGGCCCAGGTGCGGGGCGCGTCGGCCGTGACCTCGAGCACCTCCCGCCAGGCCTGGACGCCCTGGCTGGACCATCCGGACGCGCTGCGGGCCTGGGCCCGCGCGGCCTCGTCCCAGCCCGCGAAGGTGCGGGAACTGTCCGAGGTCATGGGCGACCGGCGCCTCTGGGACCGCTTCTGGGTCCTGGGGGCCCGGGGCTGGTCCGCGGAAACCCTGGTGGCCATCCTGCCCGAGGCGCCGCGCACCGCCTGGTTCCGGTTCTGGGAGCGGGCCCTGCCCCAGGACCCCGTCCTCGCCGCGCGCCGGGCCACCACCGAACGCGTGGACGCGGCCGTGGCGCGCCTGATGCAGGGCGCCGCGGGCGCCGCCGACGACCCGCTGGTGGACAAGCTGCGGGGCCCCCGCACCGTGGGGGACGTGCTGGGCAAGGACCCCAGGTGGATCTGGCCGGAATTCACGCCCCGCCGCGACGGCCGGGGCGACGTGGCCGAGAAGGGCGATGACCGGGTGGCCGGCCAGGGCGTGGACCAGGGCCGGATTCCCGGCGCCTTCTGGGGCGAGCGCCCCGGGGAGGCCTGGTACGTTCTCGAGGCCCTGGCCCGCTACCGCAAGGGCGACCCCACCGCCCCCTACCTGCCCCTGGAATCGCCCCTGCGCGGCTCCGAGACCCCGCGGGCGCTCCTGGCCATGCGCCTGGCCCGGGCCCTGGGGGACCTTCCCCTGGCCCTCCGGGTGGCCGAGGGCCGCCCCGGCGCCGCCAAGGACCGCGCGTGGCTGGAAGGCAGGCTCTCCCTCCTGGCCGCCGCCGACCGGAAGCAGGAGGCCGCGGACGCCTACCGGGCCTACGTGAAGGCCATCCAGGCCGGTCTCACCGAGTCCGACTTCAAGGACCTCTCGGTGCTCGCGTCCCGCCTGGGCCTGCCCTCGCCCCTGGAGTGCCTCGACGCCTCGCTCCCGGTGGGACCGGTGTTCCTGGCCTACCTCCAGGACCAGCGCCCCGAGGCGGCCCGCCCCTTCCACACCGCCAACCCGGTGGACTTCCGCACCGCCCTCCAGCGGCGTTGGGAGGGCCGCGAGGCCCAGCTCACCCGCGCCCAGGCCCGGTACTGGCTGAAGGAACTGTGGGCCACCGGTTCGGCGGGCCTGCCCCAGGCCGTGCTGGCCCGGGTGGGCCCCGCGTGGCCCGGTGCCCGGGCCCACCTGGGCCGCGTGCCGGTGCCCGAGCGCCCCGGGGCCATCGCCGCCCTGGAGAAGGCCCTGGACCCCGCCAGCCCCGCACCCGCGCTCCTGGCCGAGTTGACCCGGCCCGGAGCGGACGACGCCTCCCGGATCCTGGCCGTGCGCATCCGCCTGGCCCGGAACGAGGGGGAACCCGCCCTGGCCCTGCTGGACGCCATGCTCGCCGAACTGGGCAAGGGCGAAGCCCTGGCCTTCAACCCGCCCCAGCCCGCCGAGGCTCCCCCCGCCGACGGCGAGGACGCGCCCGACTCGCACCCCTTCCAGGGCGTCGACCCCTTCCTTGACAGGCTCGAGGCCTGGCTCGCGCCCTTCAAGGCCGCGGGCCGGCAGAAGCCCGTGGAGGAGCGGTACCTGAAGGTCCTCGCCGCGCGGCGCCGCGACGGCGAGGCCACGTCCGCGGCCTGGCGCCTGGCCTTCCGGCTCACCCCGGCCGCGGACGCGCCGGCCCTGGCCCGGGAACTGGAGGAGGCCTGGTTCCGGGGCGAGGTGAATGCCTGGGGCCTGGGCGAAATCCTTGAGACCGCGGCCGCGGCCATGCCCCAGGAGGCCGGGCGGTGGCTCACGCGCTGGCCCGATGGGCACAGCTACGCCCACGCCCGCCAGCGGGCGGGAATCCTGGAAAAGCTCAAGCTCAAGGCCGAGGCCGCCGGAGCCCTCCTGGCCTCCCGGAAGCGCGACCCCTGGACCGCCCGGGAGGAGGTCATGGCCTTCGACCTGTGGCGCAGGCTGTCCCCCCCCGGCGTGAAGGCCCCCGACTACTGGACCGGGGCCGCCGCCGTGTGGGCGGGCCCGGTCTCCCTGGGCGACCGGCTCAAGGCCCACGGCCACGACGTGCTCGCGGCCCGCGCCGCCCTGCGCAACCTCGCGCCCGGGGACGAGAACACCCTGGCCCGGGCGGAGAGGGTGCTGGAGACGGACCGCCCCTGGGCCCGCGACCTGGAGTCGGACCGCGCCCTGCTGCGCCTGCGCGCGGCCAGGACCCTCCTGCCCCGGTCCGCGGAGGCCGCCGGCAACGCCCTGGGCCGGCCCGAACCCGAGGCCCTGGCCCGGATCCTCGCGGCCCGCCGCTTCAAGGCCGCCGACGTGGACGCCGCCCTGGGCGACGTGGCGCGCATCTCCGCGCGCCTGGGCCAGGAGGCCCGCACCCGCGCGACTCTGGCCGTGCTGGCCGACCGCGGCGCGCCTTCCCTCAAGACCCTCCAGGCGGAGCTGGCCCCCGCCGCCGCCCGGCCCGAGGCCTTCCGCATGGAAGGGGGCAGGCCCGCACCCATCCGCCCGCGGGACCTCACCTGGGCGATGCTCACGAACGTGCTGAACAAGGAGGGCCGCCCATGATCCCGCGCCCGGCTCCGATGCTCCTGGCCGCGAGCCTCCTCGCGGCCGAGGCCCCCCTGCCCCTGCCAGGCGCCCCCCTGCGCATGGTCATCCCCGACGCCCAGGCCTTCGACGCCGCCCTCAAGGGCGACTTCCGCCGCTTCCTGACGGGCGACCCCCGCGCCGGCGAGCCCGTCACCGCCGCCTGGCGCCGGAGCCGCGTGGGTTCCAAGCTCGAGGACCAGTGGACCCGGCTCTCCCCGGACCTGCCCTGGACCTGGAAGCAGATCCTCCAGCTCAAGCCCCGGTCCCTGGGGCTGGCCCTGCTGGAAGTGGGCCACCTGGAAGCCGTCCTGGTGGTGGACACGCCGCTGGCGCAGCTGCCCCTGGCCCTGCCCAAGGGCACCCCCAGAACCCACGAGGGCGTGGCCTACGCCCTGGTGACCCGGGGCGCCGCGGACGGCTCCGGGGACAAGGACCGGCGCATGGGCCTGGCCTGGGCCCGCCTGGGCCCGCGCCTCGTCCTGGCCACCAGCGAGCGCGCCATGAAGCTCGCGCTCTCCGAGGCCCAGGCGGGCCGCGGCCTCCAGCCGCCCCTGCCCGGCCTGGTGTCCATGGAGCTGGACCTGGACGCCCTGCGCAAGGACCGCTACTTCCGCCGGGAGTTCCTCTGGCCCGAGGGCCCCGAGAAGGGCCGGGTGAAGGTCGCCCTGCGCAGCGAGAACGGGCGCCTGGTGGAGGTGCGCCAGGGCGGCGGGGACACCCGCGCCGGCACCTACACCTTCCAGGCCGCCGGGGGCGCCCAGGGCTGGGAGCCCGACGGCACGGGCTTCTGGACCGCCTTCCGCCGGGGCCTCCTGGAACCCGTGCCCCAGCCCCTGGACCAGCCCGTGCCCGGCCTGGCGCCCCTGCCCGAGGCTTCCGCCGGGGCGGACGCGTACACCGTGGACCTCACCAAGCCCCTCGCGGGCCCGGGCGGGGCCCGGTGGGAGGAGGGCGACCTGCTCCCGTGGAAGGCGCTCCTGGCCCAGGTTCCCGTGCCCACCTGGGGGTTCTGGATCACCCCCGACGGCGTGAGGCGCCTGGCCTTCCCGTGGCCGGAGGCCCGGGACGCCGAGTTCGCGGAGCGGTGCCGCGCCACAGCGGAACGCCGCGCCGGCCGCGCCACGGTCGCCCGCGTGGGCGGGACCTACGAGATCCGCGTGGGCCCGGGCCTGCCGGCCCTGGCCCTGCGGCGCGCCGGCGCCGTGCTGTGGGCCGCCCCCGCCGCCCGGGACCTGCAGGACGTCCCCGTCCCCCGGCCCGACGCGGCGCTGCTGCGGTGGGCGCGGGTGGACCTGGACGCGGTGCGCGCGGAAAAGGCCCGCTGGGCCCGGGCCGAGGGCCCCGCCCGGCCCGAGCAGGTGCGCCCCCTCTCGGACCAGGTGCTGGGCCTTCTGGGGTGGATCCCGGGCACCCGGTCCCTGGCCGTGGAGCGCCGGCGCACCCCCGGGGGCTGGGAGGAGCGGGTGGTCTTCGGCGGGGCCCCTTGAGGGCGCTGTTCCTGTGGCTGGCGCTCACCCTGGGCGCCGCGCCTCCGGAACTGGCCACCTGGCGCCTGGAGGGCACGGCGGTGGCGTCCACCCCGCCGTCTGGGGACGCGCCCCTTCCCGCCGGGTCCCTGCAGAAGCCCTTCGTGGCCCGCGCCTGGGCCCGGAGCCACGGAGGCCCCACGCCGAGGTTCACGTGCCGGGGGTGCTGGCTCAAGGCCGGCCACGGGGAGCTGGGGCTGGCCCGGGCCGTGGCGGTGTCCTGCAATGCCTACTTCCTGGCCCTGGCGGGGGAGACGCCCCTGGTGGACCTGAGGGCGGCGCTGGAGGCCGAGGGCTTCGCCCCGGCGCCCCTCACCCCCGCGGACGCCATCGGCCTGGGGGGCAGCCTTTCCATCCGGCCCTCGGCGCTGCTGCGGGCCTACCGCAACCTGGCGCTCACCCCCTGGCCGGAGGGCGAACCGGTGCGCCGGGAGGTCCTGGAGGGCCTGCGGGAGGCCGCGCTCACCGGCACCGCCGCGGGCCTCGGGCACCGCGGCTTCTGGGCCAAGACCGGCACGGTGCCTTCGCCCGACGGGGACCCCCTGGCCACCTGCGGCCTCGCCGTGGCGGTGGACGACACCGGCTGGGCGGTGCTCGGACGGCTCCGGCCCGGCACCGGGAGGGAGGCCGCCGCGGCCCTGGCGTCGCCCCTGGACCGGTGGCGGCCCTGGGCGCCGCGGCGCGGGACGCGCCGGTCCGGGGCGGTGGAGGCCGGGGTGGCGGACGCGGTGCGGGTGCGGCTCTTCGAGCTGCTGGGACGCAGGCGCTTCCAGGTGCGGAACCTGGGGCCGGACCCCGTGCCCCTGGGCGCGGGCTTCCTGGGGCCCGGGTCCACGGCGGAGCTGGCCCCCGGGATTCCCGCCGGGCCCGGGCTGCTGGAACTCACGGCCCCGGGGATCCGCCGGCGCATCCGGGGACAGGTGGTCCTTCGCGCCGGGACGCCGGTGGCCACCCTAACGCCCCGGGACTACGTGGCCGGGGTGGTGGACGCGGAGGTGCCCTTCGGGGCCCCGGCGCTCCGCACGGAGCTGGGCGCGGCGGTGCTGCGGTTCCTGGCGCGCGGGCCCCGCCACCCGGGGGCCGACGTGTGCGATTCCACCCACTGCGCGTTCTTCGTGGGCCTGGGCCCCCGCATGGACTGGACCGACCCGCGCCACGGCACGCCGCTGCCCGGGGAGCTGCCGGGCCTGTCCGACGCCGCCTGGGCCGCCATCCGGGAGGCCTCGCGCAACCCCGGTCCCGACCAGTGGACGTCCCACTGCGGCGGCCTTCCCCTTTCGCCCCGGGCCGTGTGGGGCTCGGGGAGCGCCGCCGCCCCGCCCTGCCCCCGGCACCCGGCGCCCGCGGCCCCCTGGACCCGCCTGTGGACCGCCGCCCAGGTGCGGGAGGCCTTCGGCGCGACCGTGGAACGCATGGAGGCCGGGGACGAGGACGGCGTCCGGGTCCTGCGGGTCTGGACGGAGGGCGCCCCGCGGAGCCTGCGGTACGACCAGGCCCACCGCCTGGTGGCGGCGGTGCTGGGCTGGGACGCCCTGCCCAGCCCTCCGGAAGCCGTGGAGCGGGTGGAGGGCGGCTTCCGGGTCCGCGGCCACGGCCTGGGGCACCGCGTGGGGCTCTGCCTCGGGGACTGATCCGCGCGCCGGTGGGCAGATTTTCCTGGCCCGGAACGTGCAGGACCGGGGCATGTTTACCCAGCCCCTCCTCGCAACGGCCAACTCCGCCTTCCCCGCCGCCGCGGCAGCGCCCCAGGCCAGCCCCGGGTTCGCGCAGGTGCTGGCCGCGGCCACGTCCGCGCCCGACCCCGTGGACGAGGAGAAGGCCCTCCAGGAACTCTTCCACATCCTCGCCTGCCTTTCCTGCGGGGTCGTGGAATACCCCGCCGAAACCCCCGCCGGGACGAATGTGCCGGGTCCCAACCGCCGGGAGGTGGAGGCCCTCAAGGAGGTCCTGCGCCGGATCATGACCGGCAACGCGGGCCGCTCCGGCAAGCAGGGCTCCGGGGACGACCCGTCGGACCTGACCCTTCAGGAGCTCTTCGACTCGCTGCCGCCGGAGATCCGCAACCTGCTGATGCGGGCGTTCCCCAAGCTCCAGGACCTGCTGAGGGAGGCCGCGGGCGAGGGCAGCTCCAGCTCGTCGTAGTATTCGCAGCGGTCCAGCAGGTCGCCCAGGACCACGCCCAGGGCCGCCCAGGGCGCGGGCGCCAGCACGGGCAGCGCGAAGCCCGCCGCCACCCGGGCCAGGGACAGGAGGGGCCGCGCCCCGCGCCCCTTGCGGGCGAAATGGACCTTCCGCCAGGTGTAGAGCAGGAGCTTGAGGGCGCCCGCGGCCACGGCCAGGGGGGCGTTCCCCGCGAGCACCGCGGCCAGGTAGATGCCGTTGAACAGCGCGTGGGCGCTGTGGAAGTTCAGCGGCGGCACGTGCAGGGCCATCTGGTAGACCCGGTCCACGGCGTACAGGGCCGCGAAGCCCGCCGCGGCCGCGGCCCAGGCCGGGGCCAGGCCCAGGAAAGCGGCGGCGCAGAGCCCCAGGAAGAGCGAGGCCAGCGCGATCTCCCGGCTCAGCCAGGAGCCCCGCAGGTTCAGGACGGCGCGCCAGGCCCGCCCGGGCCGGCCCAGGTGGACGGCGCCCAGGGCCATGGCGGCGGCGCCGGCGGCCAGGAGGGGCCAGGGGTGGGTGAAGGGCCCACCCGCGGCCATGCGGGCCGTGAGCACCGCCAGGATCGTCGTGAAGGCCACGAGGGTCCATTCTCCGCGCAGGGTTATCTTCGGTTCCGGAACGCGCAGGAGGCCTTCCAGGATCCCGGTGGCGGGGGGCGGCGAGGCGAAACGCGGCGCGGCGGGTTCGCCCGTGATGCGGATCCCGGGCCCCAGTTCCCACCCCGGGAGGCCGAAGGGCGCGGGTCCGGCCGGCTCGCGGGGCTCCACCTCCAGGGCCCCCAGGGGGCACCGGGCCACGCAGGCGGGTTCCTCCCGATCGGGGCAGAAGGTGCATTTCTCCACGGTGCCGGTGGCCGCGCTGAATTTCGGGGCGTCGTGGGGGCAGGCCCAGGTGCAGTAGCGGCACCCCATGCAGGCCTCCTGGCGCAGGGTCACGGCGCCGGTGGCGGGGTCCTTGGTGTAGGCGTCCGCGGGGCAGTTCTCAAGGCAGGCGGGGTGGTCGCAGTGGTGGCAGGCCAGGGACAGGTGGAACACCGGCAGGTCCGGGGTCCGGTGGGGGTTGAAGGTGTGGACCTCCCGCCAGGGCCGGGTCTGGACGGCGCGGTTCTCCATCCAGCAGCCCAGGACGCAGGCCTCGCAGCCGGTGCAGAGGTCGGCGTGGAAGCGGAACCGGAGCGCGGTCACGGGGCCTTCTCCACGTCCACGAGGTTGTCGTGGAACGCCGCGCCGTGGGCCATGTCGGTCTCGCGGCCCTCGGACAGGAGGTTCACCGAGCCCCCGTGCTCGGCGCCGTAGCCGTTGAAGGCCACCACGCAGCCCGGCAGGAGGCTAAGGTCCAGGTTCGCGGGCAGGAACAGTTCCCCCCGGCCGTTGAAGACCCGCACCCGGTCCCCCTGGGCGATGCCCCGCGCCGCGGCGTCCCCGGGCGCCAGGTGGAGCCGGGGCCCCGGATCGCGCAGGCAGGAAAGGGTCACGAACTGGCTGTGGATGCTGTTCTTGTGGTTGGGGGTGAGGAGGGTGAGCGGGTAGGCGCCGGGGCTGGATTCCCGGGGAGGGGTGTAGCCCGGGAGGGGGTCCACGCCCCAGCGGCGCACGGCCTCCTCCGACAGCAGCTCGATGCGCCCGGAGGGGGTGGGGAAGGCCAGGTCCGCGAAGGCCACCTCCTCGCAGCCGGGGGCCAGGACGGGGCCCTCCCGCAGAGCCTCCAGGGTCAGGCCCGGGAACCGGGCCAGCTTCGCCTCGAGCCAGGCCTCCTCGCCCCCGGGGGCCACGAGGCCGTCCGTGGCCAGGCCCATGCGCTGCGCCAGGAGCCAAAGCACTTCGCTTTCGGGCTTCACGTCGCCGGGGGGCGCCAGGAGCCGGGGGCGGATCTGGAGGTAGGGGTGCCAGTAGGCGCCGATGACGTCGGTCTGTTCGAAGAGGCTCTTGGAGGGCAGCACCAGGTCCGCCTCCCGGGCGGTGTCGGTGAGGCGCTCGTCCACCACCACCCGGAACTCCAGGGCGCGGAAGGCCGCGCGCACCCGCGTGGTGTCGGGGTTCTGGCCCATGGGGTTGCCGCGCTCGACCCAGGCGGCCTTGAGGGGCGGGTCGCACTGGGCGGCCATGTCCAGCCCCAGGCGGGCCGTGGACAGCGACACCCGGGCCACGCCATCGGGCCTTTCGGGCGGGAAGAAGTCCAGGGGGTCCTTCACGGCGCTGAACACGTCGGACTGCAGGTTCGCGTAGACCCAGCCGGCGCCGGGCCTGCCCAGGTTCCCGGTGAGGGCCAGCAGGGCCAGGAGCGCCCGCATGGTCTGGCCCGAATTGGTGTAGCGCTGCATGCCGAAGCCCGCGCAGAGGGTCAGGGGCTTGACGGTGCCCAGCTCCCGGGCCAGGGCCTCCACCTCGCGGGCGGGGACGCCGGTGACGCCTTCGCAGCGCTCCGGGGTCCAGGCCTCCACGGCGCGGGCGTAGGCCTCGAAGCCCAGCACGTGGGCGTCGATGAAGGGGCGGTCCACCAGGCCGTCCCGGATGAGCACGTGGGCCAGGGCCAGGGCCAGGGCGGCGTCGGTGCCGGGGCGGGGCTGCACCAGCAGCGCGGCGCGTTCGGCGGTGGGGGTGCGCCGGGGGTCGATCACCACCAGCCGGCCCCCCGCGGCCAGGGCCTGGTCCACGAACCGCATCTGGTGGATGTTGGTCTCCGCCGCGTTCTTGCCCCACATGACGATGAGGGCCGCGTGGGCCAGGTCCCAGGGGGCGTTGTGACGGTTGTCCCCCAGGGTGAGGCGGGTGGCCTCCAGGCCCGCGGGCCAGCACAGGTCGCCGTAGGTGGTGGTGCACCCCCCGAAGCGCCGCCAGAAGGCCATGGAGTTGCCGTTGAGGAGGCCCTTGGTGCCGCTGCCGGCGTAGTACATCACCGCCTGGGGCCCGTAGCGCTCCCGGATGTCCAGGAACCGCCCGGCCATGAGGTCCAGGGCGTCGTCCCAGGACACGGCGGCGAACGCGCCGTCCCGGCCCCGGAGCATGGGCGTCAGGATCCGGGAGGACGGCGCCACCCGCTCCAGGTAGCTCAGGCCCTTGAGGCAGGGCCCCTCCGGGGTGGCCCGGTTCCCGGGGTGGGCGTCGATGGCCGTGATCGCCCCGTTTTCCACGGTGACCCTGAGGCTGCACGTGCTGTAGCAGTTTCGGGGGCAGGCTGACGTGTAAACGGGCATCCGGGCTCGCTTGAGGTTTCCCTGGCCGGGCAATTCCGGCAAACTAGGGGGATGACGAAATCGTACTACGCCGGCCAGGAAGTTGATGCCCCTTGTGGGAGATGCAAAGGGGAGACGCGGCACATGATCCTGTCCATCACCGATGGCGTGCCGGAAAAGCTCATCTGCTCCACCTGCAAATCCGTGCACAAGTTCCGCGCCGAACGCCCCGCTCCCGCCCCCCGCCCCGCCCGGGCCACCGTCGCCACCCGCGCCGCCGCCCCCCGGAGCACCACCTCCCCCTCCCGTTTCCACGAGCTGATGCTCGAGGAGCACGCGGGCACCACCTCCATCCCCTACGCCGTCTCCCAGAAATGGGAGGAGGGCATGTGGATGGACCACCCCAGCTTCGGCCTGGGCCGGGTGCAGAAGCGCACGGGACGCAAGGTGGACGTGCTGTTCAGGGACGGCCTGAAGACGCTGGTGAGTGCGTAGCGGGGGAAGGGAAAAGCGAGATTGGACTGTTGCCTTGGGTCTGGAAAACCGGGGGTTTTGTCCCGGGTTTTGAGGCCCTGAACGCATTGTCCGAAGCGGATCGGAAGGACCATCGAAAAGCGAAAACGCTGGGGCGCTGGGTGTTCAAACTCGCGTGTTGACGCCCCTGCAATGCACGACTTTTCTTTTCCCAGCGCCCCAGCGAGTACTCTGCGCCTCAGCGTTTGGTCCTTTTGCCTCGTTTTCGAGGCGCGTGAAAGGTGCCTTGACAGAGCTTATTTTGTAGCTACATTATGTTTTGTGGTACGAATGGGACGATGCCAAGAACGTGGCGAACCTTGAAAAGCACGGGGTGGAGTTCAGCGAGGCCTTCGGCTTCCAATGGGAAACGGCCCTGCAGGTCGAGGATCGACGGAAGAATTACGGTGAACCACGGTGGATCTCCGTCGGGTTCATCGGCAACCGGCTCCACACCCTTGTCTACACGCGAAGAGAGGAATCCTTCAGGATCATCAGCCTCCGCAAATCCAATTCCAGGGAAAGGAGGGCGCATGAAGAAATCCAAGGCAAGGCCTGATCACATCCCCCAGGAAGACTGGGATTCCGTGGACAGCCCACCCCTTTCCCAAGATCTCCTCGCGGGCTTGAGGCCCGTCTCCGAAACGCATCCGGAGATCCTCAGTGCCTGCCGGCAGGGCGGATTGAGAGGCAGGGGCCCCCAGAAAGCGCCCACCAAGACCCTTCTATCCATGCGCTACAGCACCGAGGTCCTGGCCTATTTCCGCGCCACCGGCCCCGGTTGGCAGACCCGCATGGACGAAGCCCTCAAGCAGTGGATCCAGGATCAGCCTCCTAGTACCTCAGCACGCTGAACACCGGCATCCCCGTGAGCTTTCCCCTGCCCGCCATCGCCACCATCTCGATGAAGACGGTGAGCGCCAGGGGGTGGGCCCCGGACCGCTCCACGATGTGCCGGGCCGCCAGGGCCGTGGCGCCCGTGGCCAGGACGTCGTCCACGATCAGCACGCGGTCGCCGGCATGGAAGGCGTCCTGGTGGATCTCCAGGCCGTCGTGGCCGTAGGAGGACGCGTAGGCTTCGGCATAGGTGGGCCGGGGCAATTTCCCGGGCCTCCGGGCGGGCACGAAGCCCAGGCCGAGCTTGTGGGCCAGGGCCGAGCCGAAGATGAATCCGCGGGATTCCAGGCCCAGCACGTGGGTGGGCTGCAGGGAAAGGACGGGTTCGGCCATGGCGTCGATGGCGCGGGCGAAGGCCTCGGCGTCATTGAAGAGGGGGGTGATGTCCTTGTACAGGACGCCGGCCCGCGGAAAATCCGGGACCTCCAGAACTGACGATTTGAAGTTCATGCTACCTCGCTTACCGCCGAACCTCGAAAGGGTGGGGAAGTGATTGTCCACCCTCCACCACCCACCAGTCCAGCCGGGAAACACGGGCCGAGGAAGGCCCGGCCTCCAGAAGGTCCTTCAGGGCCTCCAGGTGGGACAGATCCCCGCCCACTTCCCCGGAGACGGTGCCGTCGGGCTCGTTGCGAACCCAGCCGGCGAGGTCCAGGTCCCGGGCGGCCTGGATGACGAACCAACGGTAGCCCACCCCCTGGACGCGTCCATGGGCGTGGAAGCCGGCCTTCACGGGAGCCCGCCGTTGAAGGTGCGTTCGAAGTCGGCCCGCCGGCCCATGACCTCGGGGCAGGCCAGGTCCAGGCGCAGGGGGGTCACGCTGACGTAGCCCGCCAGGGCCGCCTCGGCGTCGCTGCCGGGACCCTGGGCGTAGGTGGGGCCCAGTTCCCCGCCGATCCAGAAGTAGGGGGTCCTGCGCGGGTCCACGCGCGTCTCCACCAGGTCGTGGTACTTGCGGGTGTCCTGGCCGCAGAGGCGGAAGCCCAGGGGCTCGCCCTTGGGCAGGTTCACGTTCCAGATGCGGTTGGCGGGGAGGTCCATGCCCTCCCAGCGCTCCAGGAAGTGCCCCGCCCAGGTTTCCGCCTGGGCCAGGTCCCCCTCGGGATCGATGGAGAAGGCCGCGGAGAGGGCCCCCTGCTGGCAACCCTCGAAGGCCGCGCCCACCGTGCCGGAGTAGAAGACGTCCTCGCCCAGGTTGAAGCCGTGGTTGACGCCCGAAAGCACCCAGTCCGGCTCGCGCTTGAGCACGGCGCGGATGCCCACCAGCACGCAATCCACCGGGGTGCCCGTGCAGGCGTAGCGGTCCCCGCCCAGGTCGTGGAGGCGCAGGATGTCGTTCAGGCTCATGGCGCTGGACACCGCCGAGCGGTTCCGGTCCGGGGCCACCACCACCACCCGCCCGAAGCGCGAGGCCACCCGCGCCAGGGATGCCAGGCCCGGCGCCCAGCAGCCGTCGTCGTTCGTTATGAGAATCAGGCGCTCTTTCATGGCTCCAGTGTAGCCGGGGAGAACCGGTGCTTGACCTCGGCCGACAAACGTACTAGACTCGTTAGTTCACGGCGCGTGGCGCAGCCTGGTAGCGCACTACCTTGGGGTGGTAGGGGTCGGAAGTTCGAATCTTCTCGCGCCGACCAAAAAAGCAGGAAAGAGGGCGGCTCCCCAAAGCCGCCCTCAAGCTTTGTCGGGGAAAAGAATCGGATTCCCGTGCGCAGCCAGCGCCGCGGGGCCTTGGCCGAAGTTCGAATCTTCTCGCGCCGACCTAAAAGCAGCAAAGAGGACGGCTCCCAAAAGCCGCCCTAAAGCTTTTTGCGTTCAGAGACCCTCGCCTTGACCGGAGGGGACTGAGGAATATGATGATCCCACCTCATCCAACCGGAGATCTCATGCTGCGCAACTTGGGTATCCTCCAGAAGATCATCCTTGCCTTCATGGTCATTTTCGCGGTCACGATCACCCTCCTGTCGACCTCGGCGGGGCTGGTGCTCAGGGCCAAGCTGGCCCAGCGCCAGGGGGAGATCGACATTCCCAAGGCGGCCAACGCCATCTACGCCGATATCGACCACAACCTGCTGCAGCCGGCCTCGGCGCTGGAACTGGTGGCCAAGGACGGCTTCATCAAGGACTGGATGCTCGCGGGGGAACCGGCCAAGGACCTTCCCAAGCTGCTGACCACGCTCAAGACCGTCGCGGAGAAATTCAAGGCCGAGGGCTGCAACCTGGTGTCGAAGCGGACGGGCAATTACTACGACCTGACCAACCCGCGCCGCCTGACGGCCGACGACGGCTGGTTCGCGGCTTTCGGCGACACCAAGAAAGAGGTGGAGATCAACGTCTACACCGACCATCCCGTCTTCAAGGAGGTCGCCTTCATCAACCGGCGCATCGACCATAACGGGGAATACCTGGGCGTGGCCTCCATGGCCATGAAACTCTCCGATCTGGTGCACCGCGTGGTGGACGCCAAGGTGGGCACCCGCGGATCGACCTACATGTGCGACGCCAACGGCCTGGTGACCATCCATTCGGACAAGTCCTTGATCCACAAGGAGAACGTAGCCTCCCTGCCCGGATTCCAGGAGGCCTGGGGCCAGGTGAAGGCCTCCAGCGGCCACCTGTTCGAGGCGGAGCGGAACGGCGACCGGCGCTTCGTGTACGTCAAGCCTGTGCCTGAACTGGGCTGGTTCCTGGTCATCGAGGCCAGCCAGAAGGAGCTGTTCGCGGAGACGGACCGGGCCATCCTGTTCGGGGCCCTGGGGACCGTGGTTCTCGGCTGCCTCCTGCTCTCCGCGACCCTCTACGTGCTCCTCAAGAAGATGCTGCTCGTGCCCCTGAACGGGGTGCTGGAAGGCATCCGCCGCAACGACCTGACCGTGGAGATCCAGAACCTGGTGCAGGACGAGGTGGGCGAGCTGGGCCGGGCCTTCAACGCCAGCTCGGCGCGCTTCCGGGAGATCTTCCGGGGCATGGCGACCGATTCGGAGCGCGTGGCCAGCGGATCCACCGAACTGAGCGCCACCGCAGAGGAGATGCGCAACACCAGCAACGAGATCGCCATGGTGTCGGAGCGCCAGCACAGCGGCATGGCGAGCATCTCCGGGGCCATGGACAAGCTCTCGGGGCTGATCGCACGGATCCAGGGCTTCATCGTGGAGTCCAAGGGCCGGGCGGAAAGGGCGGTGGGCGCCTCCACCACCGGCACCCAGTCAGGGGAAGCGACGGCGGAGGCCATGCGGGCCATCCGCGAATCCACCAAGCGCATGACCACGGCGGTGGCCGTGATCCAGGACATCGCGCGGCAGACCAACCTGCTGTCCCTCAACGCGGCCATCGAGGCGGCCAAGGCCGGGGCCATGGGCAAGGGATTCGCCGTGGTGGCCGAGGAGGTGCGGAAACTGGCCGAGCGCAGCGCCAGCGCCACCCGGGAGATCCGGGCGCTCATCGAGGAGGTGGACGTGGTCGTCCTCCAGGGCGAGGAGACCGTGACCGGCAGCGTGGGCGCCCTCCAGAACATCCGTGAACAGATCGACAGCCTGGCCGAGGAGGTGGACCGGATCCTGGAGGCGGTTTCCGAAGGCGCAGGCATGCGCGACGAAGTCCAGCGCCACGTCCACGCCACGAACCTGGATACGGAACGCAGCTCCGCCGCCAGCCACGAACTGGCCGCCACCGTGGGCGAGGTGGCCAAAACCGCCACGGAACTGGCGAAGGTCGCCGAGAATCTCTCCAGCGCAGTGGCGAAGTACAAGATCTGAAACAGCGCCGCCCCGGTTTTTGGTACCCGGACGGCGCCGGAGGCCTTATCAGGGGGTGTTGGAGAAGACCACCTGGAGACGGTGGCCCGCCTGGCAGGCTTTGAGGGTGTAGTCGGTGAGGGGTCCCAGGGATCTTCCGTCCAGTTGGACGTCCACCACGGTCTGGCCGGCCCCGGGCAGGAAATGGAAGGCCTGGTCCTGGCCGTACGCCACGGTCTGGGGGGTGGACGGGACCACCTGGCCGTTGCCGGCGGCCGTGGCCTCCACGGTGAAGGTCTCCGGCGAGAACTCGGCGGTGACCCGGTGGTCCCCGGCAAGGTTCGTGATCCGGTAGGCGTCCACGGGGCCGAGGGAGGTGCCGTCCAGCCGGACGTCGTCCACCTTGAAGCCGCGCCGGGGGGTCACGTGAACACTCACGCACTCGCTGGGGTTGGCGAAGGTCACGGCGGGTCCCACCGTGCCTCCGGGACTGGAGATGCCGAGGACCGTGAAACGGCCGGCGTCATCGAAGACCACGGAAATCACATGGTTCGCGGTCATCCCCCGGAAGGTGTAGGACCCGATGGGGCCAATGGACGCGCCGTCCACCCGGACGTTGCCCACGCGCCGGCCGGCCTCCGGTATGAAGGTGAACGTGGCGTCCACCCCGTAGGCGAATGTCTGGAGCCCCGCCGGCGAGACGGTTCCGGATCCGGTGGCGCTCGCGTGGACCGACACCAGGTCGGTGTCGAACTGGGCGGTGACCGAAACGACGGCGTCGACCGGCCCGTCCGTCCTGGGGTTGTCGGTGCTGCCGTCGCTCCACCGGGTGAAGTGGAAGCCGATGTCGGGCACGGCGGTCACGGCGGCGCCGCTGCCGCCCAGGGTCACGGTCTGCGTCGAGGGCCCGGTGATGGAACCGTGGGCGCCGGCGGTGTAGGTGAGGGTGTAGACGTTGGCGGCGAAGCTGGCGGTGATCGACAGGTTCCCGGCAACGGAGGCGTCGGTGCGCGTGGCGGTGAGGAGCCCGTCGCTCCACTGGGTGAAGTGGTAGCCGGGATCGGCCACGGCGGTCACGGCGGTGCCGCTTCCGCCCAGGGACACGGTCTGCGTGGAAAGCCCGGTGAGGGACCCGTGGGCGCCGGCGGCGTAGGTGAGGGTGAAGGTGTTGGCGGCGAAGCTGGCGGTGACCGACAGGTTCGCGGCCACGGAGGCGTCGGTGCGCGTGGCGGTGAGGACTCCGTCGCTCCACTGGGTGAAGTGGTAGCCCGGGTCGGGCACGGCGGTCACGGCGGTGCCACTGCCGCCCACGGACACGGTCTGCGTCGAAAGCCCGGTGAGGGACCCGTGGGCGCCGGCGGCGTAGGAGAGGGTGTAGGTGTTGGCGGCGAAGGTGGCCGTGACCGACAGGTTCCCGGCCACGGAGGCGTCGATGCGCGTGGCCGTCAGGAGGCCGTCGCTCCACTGGGTGAAGTGGTAGCCGGCGTCGGGCACGGCGGTCACGGCGGTGCCGCTGCCCCCCAGGGACACGGTCTGCGTCGAGAGCCCGGTGAGGGTCCCGTGGGCGCCGGCGGCGTAGGTGAGGGTGTAGGTGTCGGCGGCGAAGGCGGCGGTGACGGACACATCCACGGCCACGGAGCCGTCGGTGCGCGTGGCGGTGAGGAGGCCGTCGCTCCACTGGGTGAAGTGGTAGCCGGGATCGGCCACGGCCGTCACGGCGCTGCCGCTGCCGCCCAGGGTCACGGACTGCGGGGAGAGACCGGTTATGGAACCGTGGGCGCCGGCGGTGTAGGTGAGGGTGTAGACGTTGGCGGCGAAGCTTGCGGTGACGGACACGTTCCCGGCCACGGAAGCGTCGGTGCGCGTCGCGGTTAGGAGGCCGTCACTCCACTGGGTGAAGTGGTAGCCGGGATCGGCCACGGCGGTCACGGCGCTGCCGCTGCCCCCCAGGGACACGGTCTGGGGCGAGGTTCCGGTGATGGAACCGTGGGCGCCGGCGGCGTAAGTGAGGGTGAAGGCGTCCGCGGCGAAGGTCGCCACGAGGGTGTGGCCGGCGGCCACGGAATGGAAGGTGTAGGAGGAAGGGGTTCCCACGGAGGAACCGTCCACGGTGACGTCGACCAGGTGGTAGCCGGCGTCGGGCGTGAAGGCGAAGACGGCGTCGGCGCCCTGGGCCACCGGCTGGGCGCCGCCCGGCGAGACGGTCCCGCCGGCGGAGGCGCTGGCGTCGATGGTGAAGTAGGTGCCCGCGGCCAGGAGGGTCACGTCCTCTGCGGTGGTGAGGAGGGGATCGAACACGCTCACGGGGGTGCCGCTGGTGGTGGTGGCGGAGACCTCGTCCTGGTAGGTCTGGGCGCCCAGGCCCGGGGCGATGGAGGCCCGGAACGTGATCGTCGCGGTGGCGCCGGAGGCGACGGAGAAGCCGTCCCACACGGGCGCCTGGTCCCCGGGGGCCGGGAAGGTGGCGGGCACGGCCCCCACGACGCTGGTGGTGGAAAGGTAGGTGAACCCCGACGGCAGGGTGTCGACCACCTGGACGCCGGTGGCGGTGGCGGCCCCGGTGTTCTCCACCGTGATGACGTAGGTGGCGGTGTCGGCGCCGGACTGCACGATGGTGGGCGTGGTCGTCCTCAGGCCGAGGCGGAGCCCGCCCACCCCGGTGGTGAAGGAGGCGCTGGCGGGGGCGGCGGAAGGCGCCGTCAATGCGGCGGTGTCGGTGGCGTCGCCCACGGCGCCGGGGAAGAGGGTCACCTGGGCCGCACTGGCGGATCCGGCGGACAGGGTGCCGAGGTTCCAGGTCACGGTGCCGGGCACGGAACTGTAGGTGCCGCCGGTGGAGGCCACGTAGACCGCGCCCGCGGGCAGCGTGTCCACCAGGGTGGCCGGGGCGGCGTCCGCGGTGCCGGCGTTGGCGTAGCGCAGGGTGTAGGTGAGGCTCCCGATCACGGGGGCGCCCGCGGTCACGTCGACGGAAGGGCTCACGGTCAGGGTGGCACCGCTGATGGCGGTGATGCGCGTGGTCTGGCTCCCGATCCGCACGTACTGGTTGACGAGGAAGGGCGAGGCGTCGTCCACCTGCACGGTGGCGGTGCCCGTGGCGCTGGCGGCGGCCACGGCGCCCGGGTAGGCGGAGGTGGAGGGCCCGTCCTTCACCACGCCCAGGGTGGCCTGGGCGTCCACGGTCCCCGCGGCCGCGGCGGTCTTGGAGGCGGTGTTGGAGGCGGTGGCGGTGGCGCTGGAGGACAGGGCCGTGCTGCCCGTGGGCATGGGCTTCCGGATGCGGAAGGCGAAGGTGAGGGTACGGCTGGTGCCGGGGGCGAGGGTGCCCACGGTGAAGACCGCGCGGTTGCCGGGGGAATCGAACCCGGCGCCGTCGTCGCCGGACGCGTCGGTCAGGGGGGTGCCCCCGGAGGCCAGGGTGCCGGAAACGAAGTCCGCGTAAGCCGGGACGGCGTCGGCCACCTGCACGCCTTCGGCGTCGGCCCCGCCGTCGTTGGCGAGGGTGAGGGTGGACGTGACGGTGTCCCCGGGCGCGAAGGGGCCGGCGGGAACGAAGGACTTGGAGAGCCGCAGGTTGGGCAGGGGGTTGATCGTGACGTTCACCGTGTTGCCGGTCCGGGAACCGGAGGTCTGGGCATCGGAAACCGCGGGGGTGTTCGCCAGGACGGTCTGGGTTCCGGGGAAGGTCCCGGACGCCCCGGCCTTCATCTGGAAGGAGAGCTGCGCGGAGGCGCCCGCGGAAAGGGCACCCAGGACGTACGACAGGGTCCCTCCGGAAACCGGATCCGCGACCGTCGAGCCGTTGACGCGGGTGCTCCCGGGCACATAGGCGAAGTAGGCCCGCACGGGGAGCACGTCGGACAGGGTCACGGACGTGGCGGTCCCGGTGCCGCCGTTGAGGGCGGTGAGGGTGTAGGTGACGACGTCGTTGGGGCCCGCCAGGGCCTTGTCGGCCGAGGCCGAGACGGTGACGGCGGGGCGCAGGACCGTGGTGACGGCGGAGTCGGACGTGGCCAGGGTCTGGGTGCTGGAAAGGCTGGCCCCGTTCGTCAGGGAGGTGATGCCCGAAGCCAGGGGGCTGTTGACGGTGGCGTTGACGAGGAGGGAACCGGTTCCGCTTCCGGCCACGGTGCCCGAAGCCTGGCCCGCGGAATTGACGTTGAAGGTGTACACCTGCCCGGCGACGGAGGCCGGGGTGGCCGCCGATCCGTTCAGGGTGGCGCTGGCGAAGGTGACGCCGGCCGGCAGCGTCTCCACCACCTGGGCGCCCGTGGCCGCGGTCTGGCCCGTGTTCGAGAAGAGGATCGTGTACTGGAGGGCGTCCCCGGGGTTCGCGGTGAGGAGGCTCACCTGCTTGTCGATGACCAGGTTGGCGGGCGCCGTGTAGCAGAAGTAGCCGTTGGACACCGCCAGCGCGGTGCCGCCGCTGATGGGGTTGGCAACGGTGCCGCCGAACTGGAGGTAGATGTCGTCGGTCTTGCCCGTGGTCTTCTCCGCGAACTCGAAGAGCCAGAGGAAGCGGTGGCCCTTCTGGAGGGTGCCCGACAGCGTGACGTCGAAGCTCAGCTGGCCCTTGCTGGAGCCGGTGAGGGAGAAGACCGTGGGGGTGGACAGGGACGTGCGGGCCCCGGTGGCCTCGTTGTAGTCCAGGACGCTGGCGCGGACGTACACCGTGTTCCCGTTGGCGCGGTCCACCCAGAAGTTGGTGGTCAGCTTCCCCGTGAGGGCGATGTCGCTGGTGGTGGCCGGGGCGTAGAAGGCCAGGTTGAGGGCCGGGTCGTAGGCGGTGGTGGAGACGGTGCGCTTCACGGCGAGGCCGGTGTCGGACGCCACGGGGGAGACGGTGGTGGTGAGGAACTGGGCGCCGTCGAAGCCCACGTTCCCCTGGGTCGCCTGGAAGTAGTAGTTGTTGCAGATGCTCCCGGTCTGGTTCACGCCCAGGAGGAACCCATTGGACACGGCGCCCACGCCGGTGGCCGTGAGGGTGGCGGTGTCGGTGAGGGGGTTGGCCCCCGCGTAGCCCGAGGGCACGGCCAGGGTCACCGTCACGGACCCGGTGGCGTTGGCGGCCAGGTCGGGCAGGCTCCAGGTGACCGTCCCGCCGGCGTTGGACCCGCCGTTGCTGGCCGACACGAAGGTCAGGCCCGCGGGAACGGGGTTCGTGAGGACGAGGCCCGTGGCCGTGGCGTTGCCGGTGTTGGCGTAGGACAGCGTGAAGGTGACGCTGCTGTTGGCGGGAACCGTCGCGGGCGAGGTCGCCACCTGGACGGACAGGACCGGCCGGGAGGCGGTCACGAAGATGCTGGCGCCCGCGGTGGCGGTGGAGGCCTCCGTGGAGGTGAGCGTGGCGGTGTTGGCCAGGGGGATCGTGGCGCCGGCGGGAAAGGGCGAATCCACGGTGGCGGCCACGGTGAGGACGTCCGGCCCTTCCCCGGCGGGGATGGCGCCCAGGTTCCAGGTCACGGTCCGGGTTCCCGCGGCGTAGACGCCGCCGCCCGAGGCCGACACGAAGGTCAGGCCCGTGGGCAGCACGTCGGCGAGGACGGCTCCGGTCACGTTCACGGGGGAGGGGTTGGCGTAGGCCAGGGTGTAGGTCACGGTGTCCCCGGGCGCCGCCGAGGCCACCGAGGCGGTCTTCTGCAGGGTCAGGGCGGGCGCGCCCACGGACACCTGCGCCACGCCCGTCACCAGGCTTCCCGCGGAGGACACGACGGTGGCGGCGTTGGACCAGGTGCCCGACGTCGCGGGGGCGGTCGCGGTGAAGCTGAAGGTCCGCGTGCCGCCGACGGGAACCGAGGCGGAGGCGAAGGTCCAGGAGAGGAGCCCGGTGGCCCCCCCCGCGGGGGAGGCGGACGGCGCGCCCAGGCTGCCGCCGCCGGTGGAGACGTAGGCGAAGCCCGTGGACAGCGCGTCCGTGATGCCGGTGACGGTGACGGGAGCCGCGGACGTGTTGGTGACGGTCACCGTGAAGGTCACGGAGGCGCCCGCGGTGACCGGGCCCGTCGCGGAGGACGCGATGGAGGCGAAGGGGGGCGGCGCGCCGCAGGTGTTGGTGAAGAGGGCGGTGACGGGCCCCGGCGTGGAGGGGTTCGCGTAGTCCTTGCCCGAGGCGTCCCCGGGGGCGTACCAGCTGAAGGTGCTGTTGCCGGAGGCGTCGGTGGCCTTGACGCCCACCAGGTAGCGTCCCTGGGTCAGGGCCGTGGTGTCCCAGGAGGCGGTCCAGGCGCCGATGGGGTTGTTGGAGGTGGTGGCCGTGCCCACGGGGACCCAGGGGTTGCCGTCGTTGGCCAGGCCGTCGCCGTTGGCGTCGGCGTAGGCGTAGAACTGCACGGCGGCGATGCTGGTGGCGCAGGCGCCGCCGGAGCAGGTGATGGCGCCGGACACGGTGGCGGTGAGGGTGGCGGGGCCGCATCCGGCCACGCCCACGGACTGCACCACCGGCTGGGGCGCCCCGGCGCCGCCGGCCAGGAACACGGAGTCCCCGAAGGGCGCGGGCAGGGCGGGGTCGGCCACGTAGAGGTAGTCCCCGGCGGTGACCACGTCCTTTTGGAACGGGTTGTTGAGGCTGTTGGAGGACGCGAACACGAAGGCCATGGGCGTGGCCGGCGTGACCTTGGGGCCGCCCACGGCGGTCGCGTCCAGCAGGGCCAGGGGCACCTGGAAGTCGAGGTAGTATTCCGCCGTGGAACCCGGCACCAGGGAGCTGCGGGTCATGCCGCAGTCCCATACCGTCTCGGCGCTGCCGTTGGGCCAGGTGGCATCGGCGCTGTTGGTGCCGTGGAAGTTCAGGATGGGGCCGCCGTCGGTGGCCACGAAGGCGGCGGCGAACTGGTTCACCAGCTGGATGCCGGTGCCCGCGGTGGCGTAGTCCAGGGACTGGCTGAGGGTGCGGCTGTAGATCACCGAAACGCGGTCCACGGGGGTGCCGGGGCCGCCGGAGCTGCCGTTGAGCTGCACGGCGAAATCGCGGTAGCCGTCGCCGTTGATGTCGATGAGAACGGACCACAGGGCCGATTTCCAGGGATCGGTGGTGCTGGCGGAGCCGGCGCTGGGGCCGGTGGCGTAGGTGTTGGGCTGCGCGGCCAGGCGGAACCGGTAGAAGACCACCTGGTTGACCGCGTCGTAGGACCAGAAGACGCTGGGCTGCGACTTGTCCGGGGAGCCGGAGCTCACGTTCACGTAGCTCTGGGGCGAGGTGCCGCCGTTGCTGGGGTCGGAGACGGCGGGGTCGGTGAGGGACGCGCCGCGGCTGGTGTAGGTGATCCAGGACCCGGACGCGGGCCAGGCCACGGGCCTGGCGGTGGCCGGGGCGGCGGCGAGGTTGGGCCAGGCGCCGGCCGCGGGCCAGGTGGCCGCGGCGGCGGGGAGGGCCAACAGGGTGCCCAGGAGGAAGGTGCGCAGGCTCATCGGGCCACCTCAACGTTCACGGTCGCCATGGCCCAGCCGAGGGCGTTCTCGGCGGCCAGGGCGAACCCGGTGGAACGGGTCACGGTCAGGGTGAGGGTCTTCAGGGGAGTCACGTCGCCGATGCCCTGGTCCATCCAGGCCCGGGTCGCCCCGTCCACGCGCCAGGCCAGGGTCACCGTGCCGCCGCCCGCGGGCAGGGTGGCCGACGTGGCCTGCAGGTCCCAGATCACCGGGGCGGCGCACAGGGGCCGGACCACCCGGAACCCGATGGTGCGCTGGCGCTCGGTCTCGATCCGGGTGTAGCGCGCCGAGGACCGCAGGTCGGCGATGCCGTCGTTCCAGGACGCGCCGCGCAGGGTCCGGTTGGCGGTGGCCAGGCCCAGGACCGCCTGGCCCCCGGCGGGGGCTCCCAGGTACTCGGGCTGGTAGCAGTCCGCCACCCATTCCAGGGCGTCCCCGGTCATGTCCGCGAGGTTCCAGGGGTTCGGCGCGAGCTGGGCGACGGGCCACGCCACCAGGTCGGCATTGGCGTCGAACCAGGCCAGGGGCTGGGCCTGGGCGCCGGAGGCGTCGTCGCCCCAGACGTAGCGGGTGGCGGTGCCGGCGCGGCAGGCGTATTCCCATTCCGCCTCGGAGGGAAGCCGGTAGAGGCTCCACCCCAGGCGGTCGTTGAGGTGCCCCAGGTAGTCCTGGGCGTCCTGCCAGGAGACCTGTTCCACGGGGCGCAGGGGGAAGGCCCCGAAGCGCGTGCAGGGACCGGCGTCCTGGAAGAAGGAGGGGTTGGACCCCATGAGGGCCTGCCACTGGGCCTGGGTGATCTTGGTGCGGGACATCCAGAAGCCCTGCGCGAAGGTGACCGCATGGGCGGGGCGCTCGTTGTCCAGGGCGTCGGCGTCCCCGGACGGGGCGCCCATGGAGAAGGATCCCGGAGGGCAGTAGACCATCTGGAGGCCCGTGGCGGGATCGGTCCAGACGGCGCCGGGGGCGGGATCCGCCGGCGGGCAGGGATCGCCCACGAGCACCGTGGTGCGGGCCGTGACACTGGCGCCGGCCTCGTTGTAGACGGTCAGGGTGTAGTCGGTGGTCTGGAGGGGGCTCACGGGGATGCTGGCCCCGTCGGCGACGGGCACCTGGCCCGGATCCACCACGCCCCGGGAACCGCGGAAGCTCGCGTAGAGCGCCGTGGCGGCCCCGGCGCGCACCAGCACGGGAAGGCCCTGGAACCGGGTGATGGCCGGGGCGGCGACCACCTGGATGGGCCAGGAGGTTTCCGTGGAGACGTTGAGCGGGTTGGTGACGAGGCAGGCCACGAGGATCTGGCCCGGGGAAAGGGGCTTGAGGGTGATCTGCCGGGTGCCTTCGCCCGCGGTGATGGTCGCGCCCGTGACGGTCCAGGCGTAGGTGCTGCCGGGCTGGTCCGGCACCGAGGCCTTCAGGTCGTCGGCGGTCACGTCGGCCACGGCCGGGGAGGTGATGGTGGCGTCGGGGGCGGGCAGGGTCTGGATGGACGCGGTGCCCACGTACCGGGTGTCGTCCTTCCAGGTGGCCACCACGACGCCCTGCCCCGCGGCCTTGGCGGTGAACACGCCGTCGGCGGAGAAGGTGCCCAGCTCCTGGGGCCGCACGGCCCAGGAGAACCCGGAGCCCAGGCGCAACTGGGCGCTGAAGGCGAGGGTTCCGCCCACCGTGACCCGGGCCGGGCCGGGGGTGATGGAAACGATGGCGTTGACGCCCGGGGCGTCGGCGCCGTTCGTCTTCTGCCCGCCGCAGCCGGCCAAGGCCGCCAGGACGAGGACGCACAGGGATATCCGGAAGGGATTCACGTCGGCTCCAGGTTCAGGTCAGAAGGTCCAGGCCAGGCCCAGGTGGGTCACGTTCACGCGCTCCCCCTCCCACCCGTAGGGGCAGGAAAGGAGCCGCGCCGTGGCCCGGAGATGGTCCGTGAAGCGGAAGTCGGCCACCAGGGCCGCCCCCAGCTTCGTCCAGGCGGGCCTGCTGACCTCCACGACGGTGCCGGCGCCCGGAAGGTCCAGGGTGCTGGTGGCGTCCACCGTCCACCGCACGGCGGCGAGACCGCCCCCGGCGCTGAGGCGGCGCAGGCCGAAGGGCTGGTCGAAGAGGTACTCGGCGCCCAGGGACCACCCCTGGACCCGGGTGTCCAGCCTGCGGGTCCAGGCCACGCCGGCGGTGGATCCGGTCCCGGTGCGGTGGGCGGCGGGGAGGAAGAGGCCGTCAAGACGCACCCGCAACCGGTCCTCGCCGCGCACGGGGCGCTCGGCGAAGGCGCCCAGGCCCAGGCCGGGGCCCCCGCCGGTGGTGTCCTTGAGGTCGCCGGAGGACGCGCCGAGGCTCGCCTGGGCGCTCCATCGCCATTCCCCGGCCCGGGCCGGCATGCAGGCAAACAAATACACAACTGCCATCAAGCAGGTCGCTCGACTCATGGTCCGTTATCCCCCCCGAGGGACGCGGGGCCCCTTTCCAGATCTTCGGAGAATCCGGCGCCCGAGTTAAGGATATCTATTTAGTGTCATTTACTTAGTCTTGTTTAGTCTTGCTATTTCAATAGTTGAATATCGTGGCCCCCGTCCCGGCCCGACAACTGCGCCAGCAGGCGCTTGAGGGCCGCCCGGACCTTGGCCAGTTCCGGAGCCCTCGGCGCCGTCTGCACGTGGGGCCTGCGGGGCGGCCGGTCCGCCGGCACATGCGGCGCGGGCTCAGGGTCCAGGCCCAGGTCCAGGCCCCGGGCCAGGTGCCCGGTGAGCAGCAGCTCCCGGCAGTCGCTGACGGTGAGGCCCTCCTGCAGCCACCCGTGGATGCGCTGGAGACGGTCAAGTTCGTCCACGTGGTAGTAGCGGAGGTTGCCGCGGCTGCGCCGGGGCTGGATCTCCGGGATGATCGTCTCCCAGTACCGGAGGTCCTTGGGGCTCACTCCGATGCGCCGGGCGGCTTCGCCGATCTTCATCCACACCCGTTCCATCAGGAGTCTCTCGCCTCGATGCCCAGGGCCTTCAGGCGCTTGTACAGGTTGGAGCGGTCCAGGCCGAGCCGTTCGGCCACGCGCGTCATGTTGCCGTTCTGGAGCTTGAGCTCCCGCTGGATGTAGGCGCCCTCGAACCAGTCGCGGGCGTCCTTGAGGCTCGGGAACTCGGGGAAGGAGAAGGGGTCGGGCTCGGCCAGGTGGCGCACCGCCAGGGCGCCCAGGTCGCGGGTGGTGATCTCGGCGCCCCGGCTGAGGATCACGGCGCGTTCCATGAGGTTCTTCAGTTCGCGCACGTTGCCGGGCCAGTCGTGGCGCAGGAGCGTTTCCCGGGCGTCGGCCGCGAGGCGCCGGGGGGGGCGCCCGTACTTGCGGGCGATGCGCTGGATGAAGGCCTCGGCCAGTTGGATGAGCTCCTCGGCGCGCTCCCGCAGGGGCGGGACCCGCAGCGGGACCACGGCGAGGCGGAAGTAGAGGTCCTCGCGGAAGCGCCCGGCCTTGATCTCCTCGGTGAGGTCCTTGTTGGTGGCGGCGATGATGCGCACGTCCACGCTCACGGCCCCGCCGCCGCCCACGGGCTCGATGCGCCCCTCCTGCAGGGCGCGGAGCACCTTGGCCTGGGTCTTGAGGGACATGTCGCCCACCTCGTCCAGGAAGAGGGTGCCCAGGTGGGCCTCCTTGAACTTGCCCTTCTGGTCCCGCACGGCGCCGGTGAAGGCGCCCTTCACGTGGCCGAAGAGCTCGGACTCGATCAGCTCCTCGGGGATGGCCGCGCAGTTCACCTCCACGAAGGGGGCGTTGGCCCGGGGGCTGCGGTCGTGCAGGAGCCGGGCCACCTCTTCCTTGCCGCTGCCGTTCTCGCCCATGAGCAGCACCCGCCCCTCGGTGGGGGCCACCAGCTCCACGTCCGACAGGAGCCGGCGCATGGCGGGACTTTCGGCCATGAAGAACCGGTCCTGGTCCACCTCCTGGTGGAGCCGCAGGTTCTCGGCCTCCAGGCTGCGCTGCTTGAGGGCGTTGGCCACCACCAGGAGGAGGCGGTCCAGGTCGATGGGCTTTTCAAGGAAGTCGAAGGCGCCCAGTTTCGTGGCCTGCATGGCGGTGTCGATGTTGCCGTGGCCCGAGATCATGATCACCGGCAGGTCGGCCCGCATGGCCTTGGCCTGCTTGAGGGTCTCCAGCCCGTCCATGCCGGGAAGCCACACGTCGAGCAGCATCAGGTGGATGCCTTCCCCGTCGTCCTGGGCCAGCAGGTCCAGGGCCTGTTCCCCGCGCTCGGCCTTGAGGACCCCGAACCCTTCCTCGGCCAGGGATTCCCCCAGTGAACGGCGAATTCCGGGCTCGTCGTCCACGATGAGGAGGGTGGTGAGGGGGCGCATGAATAGAGCGTATCCGGTCTTTCCCCCCCAGGGCATGGCAACATGGAGTCCGGAGACGTCATTATGCTGGTGGATTCCCACTGCCACCTCACGGGCAGCTACCTGGGAGAGGATCAACTGGAGGCCGTGCTGGACCGGGCGCGGGGCGCCGGCGTCTCGGGCCTGGTGGCCGTGGGATGCAACCTGGACGACTCCACGCTGGTGCTGGCCCTGGCGCGCCGGGCCCCCCAGGTGCGTGCCTCCCTGGGCGTCCACCCCCACGACGCCCGCACCTGGGACGCCCGGTCCGGGGAGGCCCTGGAGGGCCTCCTGGCCGCGCCCGAGGTCCTGTTCGTGGGGGAGACGGGCCTGGACTGGCACTACGACCTGAGCCCCAGGGACACCCAGGAGGCCGTCTTCCGGGCCCAGATCCGCCTCGCCGCCAAGGTGGGCAAGCCCCTCATGATCCACACCCGCGAGGCGCCCGCGGCCACCCTGGCCATCCTGCGCGAGGAGGGGGCCACCCGCGGGATCATCCACTGCTTCAGCGAGGACCTGGCCTTCGCCCGGGACGCCCTGGACCTGGGCTTCCACCTGAGCTTCTCGGGCATCGTCACCTTCCGGAACGCCCAGGCCATCCGCGAGGTGGCGGGCTGGGCGCCCCTGGATCGCATCCTGGTGGAGACCGACGCCCCCTACCTGGCGCCGGTCCCCCACCGGGGCAAGCCCAACGAACCGGCCCACGTCACCTTTGTGGCCGCCCAGGTGGCGGCCCTGCGGGGCCTGACGCCGGAGCGTCTGGCGGAAATCACCACCGGCAACCTGGAGGCCCTGTGCGGCTGGTCACCCTCTTCCTGAGCGGCCTTCTCCTGGGCGCCCAGGCCCCCGGCAAGCTCCCCTGGGACGCCGCGGCGGCCGTCCCCTGGAAGGCCGGGGACCCCGGGCCCCTGCCCGCCCCGCCCCGGGTGGAGCCCATTCCCGCCGGGGCGCCCATCCGGGCCCGCATCACGCCCGACGGCACCGTCCGGGTCATCGACGGACGGGGCATGATCCTCCTGCGGACCGGGCTGCCGGGACGCCCGCTCCAGGTGTGGCGGGACGGGGGCGTGCCGGTCACATCCTTCGACCTGGTGCGGTTTTCCGGGCGTTCCCTGCTCACCCAGGGCATCGGGGCCCTGCCCGTCAAGGACCTGGACTTCCGCCCCGCCCTGGAGGGCCTGCTGTGGATCCTCACGGACGACGAACGGGTGATCACCCTCATCCACCCCGCCACCGCCAACATCAGCTACCTGCCCCTGCCGGGCGGCCGCAGCTTCCGGCTGGTCTTCCATCCCGACCGGCTGGAGGTGCGCGAGGACCTGGGGCCCGGCGCCTCGGAGTGCTGGTCGGTGCCCTGGATGGCCCTGCTCCCCCAGCTTCTCCAACTGGGCCGGGAGAACCCCGCCAGCCGCCCCTCCGGCACCGCCTTACAACCCTTTCCCCGTAGCTGATTTTTCCTAGTTAAACCTTAATCGGACTCCGGGGTCAACCTTGGCAGAGAAATCGCATCCAACCCGGCACCACCCTGGAGGCGCACCATGATCCGCAACCGTTTCGCCGCCGCACTCGTCCCGGCGCTGCTCCTTTCCGGCGTGGCGCTCCTGCCCAGAACGGCCCCCCAGGACCCCAACGACCTGGTGGACGAATTGGACCAGCAGGACTACGAAGTGGGCGAAAGCCCCGAGCGCTACGCCCAGGTCAAGGTCGTGGAGGGCGACGTCACCATCCGCAAGGGCGAGGAGGACGAGCCCCTCACCCGGGGCGTGCCCGTGGCCGAAGGGGATGTGGTGGAAAGCCGCGGGCGTGGCGTCCTGCAACTGGGCGACGGCAGCGCCGTCGCCTTCGGCGCCGGGACCCGGTTCCGGGTGGCGGCCCTGTTCTCCAACCAGGACGCGGAACGCCGGGTGCTCCTGGTGCTGGAGCGGGGCGAACTGCGGGTGTGCCGCGGCGCCCAGAGCGAGGCCGTCATCCGCGTGGACACCCCCTCGGGCAGCGGCTCCCTGGGAACCCGGGGCGCCACCCGCCCCGAGGCCACCTTCCTGGTGTCCAAGGACCCCCGGGGCGACAAGGTGGCCTTCCTGGTCCACGGGGGCCAGGCCACCTGGACCAACGCCGAGGGCCAGGCCCAGATCTACGCGGGCCAGCGCCTGACGGTCTACGGCGACAACGATGTGCTGGACCGGGTGTCGGACTTCAACGCCTACGCGCTCGGGGAGTTCGACCAGTGGGCCGAGGCCCTGGTGCGGCCGCGCCCCAGCGAGAGCGCCTCCCGCGTGCCGCCGGAGATCCGCTACTACGCCGGGGACCTGGACGGCAACGGGAAGTGGGTCTACGTGGATGAAACGGAATCCTGGTGCTGGACCCCCACCGTCGTGGACGCGGACTGGAGCCCCTACACCAACGGCTACTGGGGCGCCTACGGCGGAGGCATGACCTGGGTGAGCAGCGAACCCTGGGGCTACGTGACCTGCCACCACGGCCGCTGGGGCTGGCGCGTGGGCCTGGGGTGGTACTGGATCCCCGGCGTCTACTACAGCCCGGCCTGGGTGGCCTGGCACAGCACCGGCAGCTGGTTCGGGTGGGCCCCCCTGGGCTTCCACAACCGCCCGGCGCGGTGGCGGGACCGCCAGCACTGCTGGAACGTGGTGGACGTCCACCACGTGGGTGACCGCCACCTCCGGCCCTGGTTCCACCGCGACCCGGCGGTGGTGAGCGTGTTCAACCGCCCCCCCGAACGGGGCGCCCGCCCCTGGTTCCAGGGCCGGATCATCGTGAACCGCCAGGAGCTCAGGGACCCCGTGCGGTTCCGGCGCGTGGCGGACCAGCCCGCCGTGGCCCGGGATCGGGTGGCGGTGTACACCCGGGAAACCGGCCGCCCCATCATCAGGCCCCAGGAGCCCGGCGTCCGGGGCGGCTTCAACCGCCTGGAACGCGCCCGTCCCGAGACCCCCAGGCCCATGGTCCGTCCCGGCAACGGCGACCGGGCCCGGCCCGAACGCGAGGACCGGCCCAGGATCGAGATCAACCGGCGGGAACCCATCCGGGAGCAGCCCCGCCAGGAGGCCCCGCGCCCCGAGGTGAACCGGCGCGAACCCGTGCGGGAGCAGCCCCGCCAGGACGCCCCCCGCCCCGAGGTGAACCGGCGCGAACCCGTCCGGGAGCAGCCTCGCCAGGAGGCCCCGCGCCCCGACGTCCTTCGGCGTGAACCTGTGCGGGAGCCGCCCCGCCAGGAGGTCCCGCGCCCCGAGGTCATCCGGCGTGAACCCGTGCGGGAGCAACCCCGCCAGGAGGTTCCGCGCCCCGAACGCCGCGAGCCCGCGCGGATGGAGGCGCCCAGGCCCGAGTCCCGGCCGGCGCCCGCCCCCAGGCAGGAACCCCGGCCCGCGCCCGCCCCCGCCCCCAGGGCCGAACCCAAGCCCGCGCCGGAAAGGAAACAGTAACCGCCTACGTGCAATGGCCGGGGGAAGGAAGCCTTCCCCCGGCCATCTTCTTGCAGCAACCGGGACGGGAGGTCCCGGCGGATCCTACTTCGTGACCTTGTCGGCGGTCTCCTTGGCCTTGGCGGCGCCCTTGCGGGTGCCGGTGTGGCCCTTGGCCGTCGCGTCCTTGGCCTTGGCGTCGCCCTTGGCGGTGGCGGCCTTGGCCTTGGCCTCGCCCTTGGCGGTGGCGGCCTTGGCGTAGTCGCCGGCCACGGGGACGGCTTCGGCCTTTTTGTCCGCCTTGGCCTTGGCGGCATCGACCTTGGCTTCGGCCTTGGCCTTGGAGGCGTCGACCTTGGCTTCGGCCTTGGCCTTGCCTTCATCGGCCTTCTTGTCGGCCTTGGTCTTGGTCTCCTCCACCTTCTGGTTGGCCTTGGCCTTGGCGGCGGCCTTCATCTCGTCCAGGGACTGGGCGGAAAGGGTGAGTGCGGCGGCGGCGAGCAGGATCGTCAGGCGCATGGTTCCTCCTTGGGTTCGGGGCATGGTAGGCCCTATTGGCCCGAAACGGAAGTCTCGACCTTGCGGGTCTCCACGTTGGCTCCATCGGCCTTCACGTCGATCTCCACCCGGCGGTTCCGCGCCTGGCCTTCCTTGGTCTTGTTGTCGGCGATGGGCTGGTCGGGACCCACGCCCTCGGTGCGGATGGAGGCGGCGGGAATGCCCGCCTCGGTGAGGACCTTGGCGACGGCGTCGGCCCGGCGCAGGCTCAGGGCCTTGTTGAAGGCAAGCTTGCCCACGGAGCTGGTGTGGCCGCTGACCACGAGGGTGTACTTGCCCTTGTAGGCCTTGAGGCTCTGGGCGACCTTGCCCACGGCCTGGACGCCTTCGGCGGGCAGGTCGGCCTTGCCGTTGGCGAAGTGCAGGACGGCCTCGTCCAGGACGATCTTCGCCGGCGGGGGCGGCGGCGGGGGAGGCGCCACGGGCGCGGGGGCCGGGGGCGGGGCGACGACGGGCGCCGGGGGCGGCGGCGGGGGCGGCTCGACCTTGGGGGCGGGCGCGGGCTCAGGGGCCGGGGCGGGGGCGGGAGCGGGGGCGGCGACCGGCTTGGAGCCCTGGCCCCAGCGGAAGCCCAGGGTCACGAGGCCGAGCACCTCGGTGTAGGACTTCTGGGTCTCGATGCGGATGCCCCGGGCCTCCAGGCCCAGCAGGAAGTTCTCGCCCAGGTGGCCCTGGACGCCCGCGCCGGCGTGGTAGCTGAACCGGGTGGTGTAGCCGTTGCTGAAGGAGAAGGGCGTGTCGACGGTGGTGGAGCCGGCGCCGGCCCGCAGGTAGGGCACCCACGCGGAACCGGGATTGAGGTTGAACAGGCCCGAGAGGTGGGCGTGGTACTCGTCGGCGCTGAGGCCGCCGGTCTTGGTCTTCAGGGTCGTGCCCAGCACGGAGAGCTCGCCGCCCCACCGGGAGGAGAACCACTGGCCGAAGGAGAGGCCGAAGGCCGGGTTGTCCTTGGCGCCGCGTTCACTGTTGGCCTGCCAGTCGTAGCCGCCCTGCAGTCCAAGCCACTTCTGCCCCTCCTGGGCGGAAAGGGGCCCGGCGACAAGGGCGAGGGCGGTTGCAAGGGTTAGGATTTTCATCGATCACCTCCAGGCAGTGTGTTCATCTTCAACATTCTCCCAGCTTGATGACGGATTTTTCCTCACATTTTCATACATTTCCCGTTCTGGTAGTCTGGTCGGGTCCATGAACCCAGCGCCCCCCGAGCCCCCCGCACCCGCCGCCGGAGCCAGGGTCCTGGTGTGCGAGGACGCCCGGCCCATGCGGGACTTCCTGGTGGCCGGCCTGGAACCCTTCGGGATCCTGGCCGCCGGCGTGGGCGACGGCGCCGCCCTGGATGCCGCCCTGGAGGCGCACGATCCCCAGATCCTCATCCTGGACGTGGGCCTGCCGGGGGAGGACGGCTTCTCCATCGCCCGGCGCATGCGGCGGGAACGGCCCCGGCTCGGCATCATCATGCTAACCGCCCGCCACGGCCTGGAGGACCGCATCCGGGGCCTGGACGGCGGCGCGGATCTCTACTTCGCCAAGCCCGTGGACCTGCGGGAACTGGCGTCGGCCATCGCCAGCCTCCTGCGGCGCCTGGGCGCGGGCCGCACCTGGCGCCTGGAGCCCCATGCCGCGCGGCTTCACACCCCCGCGGGCGGGGCGGTGGACCTCACGGACCTGGAACTGCGGTTCCTGACGCCCCTGCTGGACCGCCCCGGCGAGGTGGTGGAGCGGGAGCACCTCTTCCAGGCCCTTGACCAGCCCGACGACATCTACGCCGCCAGGCGCATGGAGACCATGGTCAGCCGCCTGCGCACCAAGGTGCTGCGCCTGTGCCCAGGGGAGCCCCTTCCCGTGAAGGCGCGCCACGGGCGGGGCTACGCCTTCCTGGTGGACTACTGAGGCAGCACCAGCTCGGTGCGGCGGTTGCGGGCCCGGCCCGGATCGGTCTGGTTGGAGGCCACGGGGAAGGCGCTGCCGAAGCCCTGGGCCTTCATGTGCTCCTTGGCCACGCCCCGCGCCTCCAGGTACTGGGCCACTGAGCGGGCCCGGTCCAGGGAGAGGGCGAGGTTGAACTCCGGGGTGCCCAGGGTGTCGGTGTGCCCGCAGATGAGCACGTCCACCCCCTCGAAGTGCGCCTTGAGAAAGGAGGCCTGCCGTTCCAGGAGGGGGAGGAATTCGGGCCTCAGGTCGGCCTTGTTGAGGTCGAAGGTGACCCCGGCCCCGTAATCGAAGACGAGGATGCGCGCCAGCCCCAGGGACTTGGCCATGGCCGAGTTGCCCGTGCCGAAGACGAACACCACCTCGGCCCGGTCCAGGGCCAGGAAGCGGATGCGGGTCTCCACCACCGGTTCGCTCCCGGAGGTGGCGGTGAGGTCCAGCAGGGCGTCCAGCGACTCCACGGTGAGCGTCCGGGGCGTGGTGCCCATGGGCTTGCCCGCGAGGAACAGCGGCACCCCGCCAGGGTAGGAATCCACCTGCACCTGGATGGCGCTTTCGGGCACCGTGCGGGGCTTGCCGCAGGCCACGGCGAGCAGGATCAGGGCCGCTGCGCAGAGGGTTCTCATCGTGCCTCCTGGAAATCGACGGAGACGGCCACGGCCGCCTCCACGGGCCGGCCCTGGTCGTCCAGGGCGGGGCTGAACCGGTACCGCATGGCCACCGCCCGCGCGGCCTCGGCGCACGCGGGCTTCACCGCCGACAGGATCCTGCAGCTCCTGACTCGGCCGTCCTCCCCCACCACCAGCGACGCGCCCACGCTCAGGCCCGCGCATTCCCCCACGGGGGCGGGCGCGAGGCCGTTGTCCAGGAGCCTGGGGTAGGTCACCGGCCGACGCACGGGGGCTTCGGCCACCGGGGGCCGGGGCTGGGTCTTGGGGGCGGGCGGAAGCTGGGTGGATGGAGCCTGGGCGGCCGGCGCCGGCGGGGGCGCTTCCACCCGCGGGGCCGGCCCGGGCCGGCGCAACGCGAAAAACATCACGGCGGCACCCAGGGGGGCCAGGCCCAGGATCCACCAGGGGCGGCCCTTGCGCCGGGGCAGGTCGGCGGTGGGCGCCACGGCCTCCAGGGTCCGGCGCCGCAGGGGGAACTCCCCCGCCACCTCCAGGGGGCGGTTCCAGGCCATGCCGGCCTCGGCGCAGGCCGCCAGGAGGGCCTCCCGCATCGCCGCGGCATCCTCCCACCGCCTGTCCCGCTCCCGGGCCAGGCTGCGCATGATCACCGCGCCCAGGGCGGGGTGGAGGCCCGGGCAGAGCTCCTCCAGGGGCGGGGCCTCCTCCTTCAGCCGGAGCAGGAGGGTCTGCAGCACCTGGTCGGAAGGGAAGGGAAGCCGGCCCGACAGGGCCCGGTAGAGGGTGACGCCCAGGGAATACAGGTCGGCCCTGGCATCCACCTCCTCGCCCAGGGCCTGCTCGGGGGCCACGTAGGCGGGCGTGCCCAGCATGTGGCCCGTGCGGGTCTCCATGGGGTTCTCCACCGCCTTGGCGATGCCGAAATCCGCGAGGAAGGGCGTTCCGGCGGCGTCGAAGAGGATGTTGGCGGGCTTGATGTCGCGGTGGATCACGCCGTGGGCGTGGCTGAAGGCCAGGGCCTCCAGCACGGGCACGGCGAGCTGGGCGGCCATGGGCCCATCCAGGGTGCGCCCCCCGTCCAGGATGGCGGCGAGGGAAGGCCCGTCCACCAGCTGCATGGAGTACCAGGGCACGCCGCCGTCCTGCCCGTAGGCGTGGATGCCGACGATGTGGGGATGCTGCAGGGAGGCCGCGATGCGGGCCTCCACCGTGAAGCGCTCCTGGGCGTCGGGGCCGGTGAAGGGATTCGTGAGGATCTTCAGGGCCTCCAGGCGGCCCAGGGCGAGGTTCTCCACCTCGTAGACCGTTCCGGCGCCGCCTTCGCCCAGCAGCGTGCGGAACGCGTAGCGGTCCGCGAGGCGCTCCATGACCAGGGCGGTCCTGCTGTCGATGGCCACGCGATCCTCTCCCTCCTGCCGGGTGCTCGTATCATATTCGCATGAACCGGTTCACCCTCCACGCGCCCGGACACCTCCCGATGGTTCTGGGCAGGGACCGCCCGGAACTGGTGCTGGGCAGGGCGCCCGGGGTGGACGTCCAGCTGGAGGACGCCGCCATCAGCCGGCGCCACGCGCGGTTGGCGTGGCGGGAGGACGGGGTCTGGCTGGAGGACCTGGGGTCCCGCCACGGCAGCTTCCGCAACGGCGCGCGGGTCAAGGCCCCGGTGCGCGTGGTGCCCGGGGACCGCATCACCCTGGGTCCCGTGGAGCTCACCCTGGAGCCCGCGCCCCCGTCGGCCCTGGAGGAGACCTCCCTGGCCCTGGAGGACGTGCGGCTCTGGGCCGGCACCCAGGAGGGGCCGCTGGACTGGCGCGAGGCCCTGGAACTGCTCCACGAGCTGAGCCTGGCGATGCTCAAGGACGTGGAGGCCGCGAGCCTCCTGGGGAACCTGCTGGACCGCCTCTTCCGGTTCCTGGGCGCCTCCCGGGGCGCGGTGCTCCTCAAGGACGCCGGCGGCGCCCTGGTGCCCCTGGCGGTGCGGGCCCAGGACCCGGACAGCCCCCTGGGGCTGCCCCACGCCACCCTGGAAGCCACCATCTCCCGGCGCGCCGCCCGCCTCTTCCGGGAGCCGGCCGCCCCGGACGGACTCCTCGCCGAGTCACGCACCGCCTCGGCCATGGCGGTGCCCCTGGAATTCGGCGGCCAGACCCTGGGCCTGTTCTATTTCGATTCCACCCGGGGGCGCGGCCCCTTCACCGAGCTGGACCTGCGGTTCGTGGCCTCCCTGAGCAACCTGGCCGCGGCCAAGCTCCTCCAGCAGACCCTGGCCGCCGAACTGCGCGACCGGGAGGAACGGGAGCGGGAACTGCGGGAACGGGAGGCCCAGGCCCAGGCCCGGAGCGAATTCCTGGCCCGCATGAGCCACGAGATCCGCACCCCCATGAACGCGGTGCTGGGCTTCACCCGCCTGGCCCTGGCCGAGGCCCTGCCGCCCCGGGCCGAGGACTGCCTGCGCAAGATCGACCTCTCGGGCCGGTCCCTCATGGCCGTGGTGGACGAGGTCCTGGACTTCTCGAAGATGGAAGCGGGGAAGGCGACCCTGGAGGCCCTGCCCTACCGCGTCCAGGAGGTGCTGTCGGGCATCCGCGACCTCTTCTCCCAGGCCGCCCGGGAAAAGGGCCTCGCCCTGGAGGTTGCGTCCGTGGACCTTCCCCCGGTGGTGGGGGACGCCCACCGCCTGAACCGGGTCCTGGCCAACCTGGTGGGCAATGCCATCAAGTTCACGGCCGCGGGCCGGGTGGAGGTGCGGGTGGAGCCCGGACCCGGAACCCTCCGGTTCGAAGTGGCCGACACGGGCATCGGCATCGCCCCGGACCAGGTCGAGCGGATCTTCTCCCCCTACGCCCAGGCCGACGAGAGCATCGCCCGGCGCTACGGGGGCACCGGCCTGGGCCTTTCCATCGCGAGCCGCCTGGTGGAGCTCATGGGCGGGACGTTGGCCGTGGCGTCGCGCCCCGGCGAAGGCAGCACCTTCTCCTTCTCCCTGCCCCTGGCGCCGGCGGAGGCCGCGGACCTGCGCGGCCGGCGGGTGCTGCTGGTGGAGGACAACGCCCTGAACCGCGAACTGGCCGAGGCCCTCCTGCGGGAGGCCGGCGCCGGGGTGGACACCGCCGGCTCCGGGGAGGAGGCCCTCGCGCGGGCCCGGGAGGCGCCCTACGACGCCGTGCTCCTGGATCTCCACCTGCCGGGCATGGACGGCTTCGAGACCGCGCGGCGCCTGGGCGCCCTGGGGCTGGGCCTGCCCATCCTGGCCATGACCGCCGAAGCCGGCGCGGGCCAGCGGTGCCTGGAGGCGGGCATGGCCGCATGCCTCCCCAAGCCCGTCGAGGCCCGGCTCCTCATGGGGACCCTGGCCCGGCACCTGCGCCCGGACCCCCTGGAGGCCCTGGCCGGCGTCCTGGATCTGCCCCTGGCCCTGGCCCGCGCCGGCGGCAGGCGGGATCTCCTGGCGAAGCTCCTGAAGGGCTTCCTGGACGCGCCCACCCTGCCCGCCCACATCCGGGAGGCCGCGGGCCGGGGGGACCTGGCCGCCGCCCGCCGCCTGGCCCACGACCTCCGGGGGCTCGCGGGCAACCTCGGCCTGGATGCGGCGGGGGAGGCCGCCGGGGATCTGGAGGCCCGGCTGGCCGGGGATGGGCGACAATGGGAGGAGGCCTGCGCCCGCCTCCAGGACGCCTTGGCCCCGTTCCTGGACCGGGGCCCCCGGGCCTTCCAAGGAGTACCATGACCATCCGTACCTGGCTTCCCATCACCCTGCTGGTGGTGTCCAACATCTTCATGACCTTCGCCTGGTACGGCCACCTCAAGTCCCAGCGGGGCGGGCCGGTCCTGGTGGCCATCCTCACCAGCTGGGGCATCGCCTTCTTCGAATACTCGCTCATGGTCCCCGCCAACCGCCTCGGCTACGGGCGCTACACCCTGCCCCAGCTGAAGGTCATCCAGGAGGTGGTCACCCTCTGCGTGTTCGGCGTCTTCGCGGTGCTGTACATGCGCGAGCGCCTCACCGTCAACCACGCCTGGGCCGCGCTGTGCCTGGTGGGGGCGGTGTTCTTCACTTTCCGGAAGTAGCCTTTTCGGTGGCGCAGGCCACGGGCTCGCTCCAGGCGCTGCTGCCGCCGTCGTTCACCGCCCGCACCCGGTAGGCGTGGGTGGTGCCCGGCGCCAGGCCCCGGTGCATGTAAGGGCTCACCACCCCGCGCACCACCGTCCCGTCCACCAGGAGGTCGTAGCTGGTGGCGCCCTGCACTTGGCTCCAGCTGACCACGATGCGCCCGGGCCCGTCGGCCACGGCCGCCAGGCCCTGGGGCACCGCGGGGGCGGCCGCCTCCTGGCCGGAGAAGACGCGCCAGAGGGTGGGCGCCGCCGGGGGCTCCTGCCCCGCCCGGGAGGTGTGCGCCTGGAGGCACACGTATTCCACCCCCAGGTAGCTGACCAGGTTCCGGGCCTGGTAGGCGACGCCCGGGGCCCACGGCGGATGGACGCTCTGGGCGGGAGCGACGAGTACTGCCAGCAGGAGGGTGTGGGCGAGCATGGTGACCTCCGGAGCCGGAACCACTATGCGCCTCCCGCCGGGTGGAGCGCAATGCCGGAAAGGACCCCGGGCCGCCGCGGAGACGCCCGCACGTGCCCCCTTCGCGGGCCGAGGCACCTCGAACGGGAATCGGACACCCCTGAGGTGGGTCCGGCGGACCCGGGCCCGCATTTTCGGACCGTCCGGTGCCGTTGGCACCGGCTCCCAGCATGAGGAGGCACCCATGAAAAACTTGCCTGATTCCATTCAAAGACTGGAGGACCCGTCGCTCTCGACCATCCATGGCGGCATGTTCAGAGCCGCCCGTTTCGCGTTCAAGGGGATGCCGCTCAACTCGGGTCCGGATCCCCATGACGTCTACCTGGCGGCTCAGCAGGCCGAGGCGAGGGAACGGTTCCAGGCGCTCACGCGCGCCAACCCCGGGATCCTCGCGCCCCCCGACCCGAACTGGAGCGTGGAAGTCCTGAAACACCGCATGGCGACGGGCTATGGCCAGCCGCAGCTGCGACGCCCCTGAGCATGCCAGGGAGGTCCCCGCCCCTGCGCGGGCGGGGTTCCGCCTGATTTCCCTTGGCGCCCTGGCCCTGGCCCTGGTCCTCCACTGCGGCCCCGCCAAGGGAACCCTGGAAGGCCGGGTCCAGGGGCCCGATGGCCAAGGGATGCGCGAGGTGGAGGTGGCGGTATTCCCCGCGGACTTGCGTGGCCCGATTGAAACCGGACACGTCTCCTGGGTCCGCACGGATCGCAAGGGCCGATTCCGGATACGGCGCCCTGCCGGGGCCTACGCCCTTTCCGCCAGCCATGGAGTCTTCACCGGGGCCAATGTCAGCCGGGTCACGCTGACGCCTGGGGAAACCCGCGTCCTGCCCTTCCCGCTCCGCCTGGGAGCGGGTGCGAGCATCCTGCGGGGACGTGTGCGCGACGCCAAGGGCCGCCCTGGGGCTGAGGCGTTGATCGCCCTTGTTCCATCGGACGGAAAGGTGGCGTTGCGGTTCGATCAGGTGCGGTGGGTGCGCACCCGGGCTGGGTCTTACCAGGTGGGCCTCGAAGTGGGACGCTACGGTGTTTCAGCCGTCGGGAAGGGAGGCCGGGCTCCGGAAGGGTGGATCGAGGTCGGCCGATCCTCCCTTGAATGGAATCCGGAACTGCTTCCGGAACCAAGCGGAGCCCCGCCCGCCGTGAGGGCCTGGATCGCCGCGAAGGCCATCCCCCTGGCGGATCCGGAGCAGTCCGAAGTCCCCGATGCCGCCCTGCTGTCCCTGGCCCGGTGCGGTCTGGTCTTCGGCATGGGCGAGGCCACGCACGGCACCCGCGAATTCTCCCTTCTGGTCCACCGCACCGTGATGGCGCTGGCCCGCGAGGGCTCGATCCGCGCCCTGGGCCTGGAGATGGGCCTAGTCGAGGCGTTCCGGGTGGACGCCTATGTCCAGGGCGACGGCCCCGACCCTCTTCCCTCCCTTCCGCCCCCCTTCCAGGTGCTCGAAATGCGGGACCTGCTGGCTGCGCTGCGGACCCACAACCTGAAGCAGGACAGACGTTCGAGGATCAGGGTCCATGGGTTCGACATGATGGACCCGGAGCCCCCCTACACCCATGCCCTGGGTTTCTTCCGGAAGACGGATCCCGAAGCCGCAAGGGTGCTGGAGCGCCACCTGAAGGGACTCGCGGGTGCGCGATCCTTCGCCAAGGGGGTCCTACCCCGGGAACGGATCGTCTGGAGAACGGCCCTGGAGGGCCTTCTGGCGCGCATGGACGCCCGGAAGGCGGTCTACGTCCGGGCCGCAGGCGAGACCGCCCATGCCCGCCAGCGGCAGGCCCTCGTGGTCCTGGGGCAGTTCATTGCGGTGGCGGGTGATATCCCCCGGGGGCTCGAAGCGCGGGAAAAGGCCATGGCGGAAAACGTGTCCTGGATCCTGCGCCAGGAGGGCATGGGCGCCCGCGTCGTCCTGTGGGCCCACAACGGCCACATCACCAGGTCGGCCCACGGCCCCTGCGGGTTCCCGACCCTCGGATGGAGGCTGGGCCGGGACCTCGGACCGGGCTACGTGGCGCTGGGGACGGCCTTCGGCCGGGGCGCATTCCTCGCCTTCGGGCTCCCGACGGCCAAGCTGGTCCCCCGCACCGTGGAGCCCACGGCGCGCGGGACGCTGGATGCCGCCCTGGCCTCTGCCGGGGAGCCCCGCTTCCTCCTGGATCTCCGGAAGGTCCCGGAGGCGGGACCGGTCCGGCGCTGGCTGGGCGAACCCCAGGGAACCTGGTTCATCAACCTGGAATACGACCCGGCCCACCCCGGGGAATCCATTTCGACGGATCCCGTGGTGGGCCGGTACGACGCCCTCGCGTTTTTCGCGGAGACGACCCCTGTCAGTACTGAACGATCGGGTAAGAGCCCTTCTCGATGAGCTGGGCGGCGATGGCGCCTCGGAGCTTCGAGCTGGCGGCGGGTACGAAGCCGGCGAAGGTCTCCAGGTCGCCCAGGCCCTTGTCCAGGCTTTCCCCCTCGAGCACCTCGGCCAGGAGCATGCGCGCGTTGACCTGCACCTTGTGCCAGCTCTCGTTCACGTACAGGTCGGCGAACTGCCTGGCCAAGCCGGCCCAGCGGTGGCCGGCCTCCGTCATCTTCGCGGCGCGCACCACGGCGCTCTCCATGGCGTAGATCTCGGTGAGCATGTCGGCGACGCGGGCGGAGGCCTCCTGGTTCTCGATGAGCTTCTGGCCGCAGGCCTCCAGGGACGCGGCGGAGGCGTAGACGCACAGGCGCTTGGCCAGTTCCACCGCGTGCATGGAGCGGCCCATGGGGCCCTCGGGGGCCACGGGGACGTCGGCCAGGGAACGGTCCAGGGGCAGGCTGCCGTTGCTGGCGCGCTTGAACAGGGCGCCGGCGATGATGAGGCGGTTGATCTCGTTGGTGCCTTCGAAGATGCGGTTGATGCGGTTGTCGCGGTAGATCTTCTCGGGGGGGTATTCACTGGAGAAGCCGTAGCCGCCGAAGGCCTGCACCGCGTCGTCCGCGGACAGGAAGAGGGCTTCGGAGCCCCACACCTTGGCGATGGAGGCCTCCATGGCGTACTCGTCCATGATGTCGAGCTTGGCCTTGGCGGCGCCCTCCTGGTCCCAGCCGATGGCGTGCATGCGCTCGTCCACGTAGCCGATGGTGCGGAAGTTCATGGCCTCGCCCACGAAGATGCGGGTGCCGATGTCGGCCAGCTTGGCCTGGATGAGGCCGAAGGCGTGCAGGGGCTTGCCGAACTGCTGGCGCTCCCCGGTGTACTTGATGGTGTATTCCAGCACCACCTTCGCGGTGCCGGTGCAGCCCGCACCCAGCTTGAAGCGGCCGATGTTCAGGATGCCGAAGGCGATGCGGTGCCCGCGTCCCACCTCGCCCAGGAGGCGGTCCTTGGGGATGCGGCAGTTCTCCATGATGAGGGCGCGGGTGGAGGAACCCTTGATGCCCAGCTTGTGCTCCTCGAGGCCGGTGGAGAACCCGGGGTCTTCCTTCTCGACGATGAAGGCGCTGAACTTGCGGCCGTCGACCTTGGCGAAGACCACGAAGACGTCGGCGAAGCCGGCATTGGTGATCCACATCTTGCCGCCGTTGAGCACCCAGTGGTCGCCGTCCAGGACCGCGGTGGTCTTGGCGTTCATGGCGTCCGAACCCGAGCCCGCCTCGGTGAGGGCGTAGGCGGCCAGCTTCTCGCCGGAGGCCAGGAGCGGGAGGTACTTGGCCTTCTGCTCAGGGGACCCGAAGTACACGATGGGCAGGGTGCCGATGCCGGTGTGGGCGCCGTAGCTCACGGAGAAGGAGGCCTGCTTGCCCACCTCCTCAAGGAGCACCAGGCCGGTCTTCTTGTCGAGATCCATGCCTTCGTAGGCCTCGGGGATCTCCAGGCTGAGCAGGCCCAGCTCGCCGGCCTTGCGCAGCAGCTCCCGGCTCAGGTCCAGGTCGACCTGGTCAAGGGCCGCGTCCTGGGGCAGCACCTCCCCCTCCATGAAGTCCCGGGCGGCTTCTCCGATGGCCTTGGTCTCGTCGCTCAGCTCCTCGGGGGTGAACTGGGGCTGGGAACCGATGGCCGACAGAAGGAAACTGCCTCCGAAGAGCTTCTCGCTGGTACTTACTTCCATGAATCCTCCAAGGGGGGGGATGGGCATAACCCGGACTTGTTAAGTTCACAGTTTAACCGGATGGGCTGACACAAGGGTCCCGGACCGTGGATCATGTGATGGAGGAGACACGCATGCCAGAGGGAAGTAAAGTCCAGGCCATGTTCTCCGGCATAGCCGGTAAATATGACCTGCTCAATCATGTACTATCCCTGGGCACGGATTTCTACTGGTGGTGGCGCATGGCGAGGGCCTCCGGGGCCGCCCCGGGCCGGCGCTACCTGGACGTGGCCGCGGGAACGGGGGACTCCTCCCTGGCTTTGGCCCGGCGTGGCGCCGAGGTGATCTCCACGGATTTCACCCAGGAGATGCTGCGCCTGGGTCCGGACAAGTTCCGCCGGAAGGGACGGGAGCGCCTGATCTGGGCCTCCGTGGGCGCCGACGCCCAGCACCTGCCCTTCGGGGCGGAGACCTTCGACGGCATCACCATCTGCTACGGCATCCGCAACGTGGAGAACCGCGGGCTGGCCTACGGGGAGTTCCGCCGGGTCCTGCGGCCCGGGGGAAGGCTCACCATCCTGGAGTTCAGCCGTCCCCGCTTCGCATGGCTGCGGGCCTTCTACGACCTTTACAGCCTGCGGATCCTGCCCAAGGTGGGCGGCTGGATCAGCGGCGACCCCGGGGCCTACACCTACCTGCCCGAGAGCATCCGGTCCTTCCCCGACCAGCCCAGCCTGGCCCGGGAGCTCACGGAGGCCGGGTTCCGGGAGGTGGGGTGGACCGACCTCACGGGCGGCATCGTGGCCCTGCACACGGGCGTGAAATAAGCGCGGGACAGGGGTGCTACACTGGGATCCGGGCTCCGGCCCCCCCAACCCGATCCTTCAAAAGCGAGGTTCCGCCGTGTCCAAACCCGATCCTTCCATCACCGCCGACCTCCTGAGCAAGCTCCCCGCCAAGAAGGCCGAGACGCACATCGAATCCCATGTGCCGGCCCTGAAGAAGACCACCGGCATGGGCCCGAAGGGCACCAAGCCCAATGCCCGCTCCGCCGAGAAGGGCACCGTCCAGGGCCACACCCGTTCCTCCAACCGCGGCAAGTAGCGCCCGCCTGAACCTTCCCGGACCCCCCCGGCCGCGCCGGCGGGGGTTCCGCGCACCGGACGTACCATGCCAGGCACGCTGTACCTCACCTTCTTCACCTTCCTCGCCCTGTTTCCCATCCTGAACCCGCCGGCCATGGCGCCGGTGTTCCTGCAGCTCACCGCCGAGGTGCAGGACGGGGAGCGGAACCGGCTGGCCCGGCTCATCGGGACCTACACCTTCGTCTTCCTCACCTGCCTGCTCTTCATCGGGGGCTGGGCGCTCAAGCTCCTGGGCATCTCCATCCCCGTCATCAGCGTGGCCGGGGGCCTGCTGCTCTTCCACTCCGCCTGGCACATGCTCAACCGGGACCCCCGGATGAGCGAATCGGAAAAGGCCGAGATCCAGGTCAGCATGAAGGACAAGGCGTTCTTCCCCCTGACCCTGCCCGTCACGGCCGGCCCCGGCGCCATCGCGGTGACCCTGAGCCTCGTGCCCGCGGGCAACGTCCTGGAACCTCCGGTGCTGCTGCGCTACGCCGCCGTGGCCGGCGGCATCGCCCTGGCGGCGCTGGCCGTCTTCGTCTTCTACCGGTTCTCCGGCGCGGTGATCCGGAAGATGGGAACCACCGGGGCGGCCACGGTGAGCCAGATCTCGGCCTTCGTGCTGCTGGCCATCGGGGTGCAGATCGTCTGGAACGGCCTGCGGGAGCTGATCCGGACCGTCTAGGGGTGGTCTTTCGGATTGGCGGGACAGTCCTTTCTCGGGTTGAGGTCTCGGCTTTTCCGGGTGAAGAACGCGTACGCTGAGCACGCCGAGGCGCGGAGTTACGCCGAGGTGGCTTCG
>MTLE01000002.1_pt4 | contig 54978 bp, 53 predicted proteins | sample 1982461 | NCBI WGS metagenome assembly MTLE01 (sample SAMN05712605, study PRJNA340218) | biofilm metagenome | isolation source: sample SPL anode biofilm adapted to -200 mV | place: USA | collected 2012-02-03 | reverse complement strand
GCTCTGTGTTGGCGTCTGCCGTTCCAGTGAGGCCGCATTCTACGGAAAACCGGAAACACGTCAAGCGCATTTATGATATTCCTATGATTTCAGTAACTGTTCGGCGAATTTTTGCACGTTTGTCCAATTTGTGAACTCAATATCACGGCTGGTGTCGGTACTTCCCCCTGTCATCCACATAATTAACTGGATAATTCGCTTCTGCCACCAGTTATAACGGGAATAACGCAAGGCGCCAGCGAACACGACAACGTGTTGTGGTTTCCATATTGATTGTTGTAGCCACTTCCGCATATAGAGGTTGGTTTCCGGTGTGTTCTTCTCTGGTTTTCTCGCCACGAGGTTAACGGCTATAAAGGCCGCTTCTTTTTCTTTTAACACCGCATAGTGTTTCTCTACAAACTTATTGAGGCTGGGATGAAAGTGACCGTAGCGAATAGAAGCCGCGATCAAGACTTTGTCATAGGATGTTAAATCGAGAGTAGGTTGTTCATGCAAGTCATGTAGATCTGCCTGCCAATTGGGCGCGTGAGCTAATATCGCATCGACTATCTTTCGTGTTTGCCCTTCTCTGCTGGAGTACAGCACCAGAATACGTTTGGTCATGAGTTTGATTCATCCTCTATTGGCTTTGCTTATATTAGCAAGCTTTCCTTTATATATACCATGCAATAAAAAGTTCAATTGGAACCGGTTACAGATACAATCTGTAATTTAACCGTACCTTCTTGGGCGTTTTCTTGCTTTTTCGCAACATAATGTGTTCAATTCTTGCATTGCAGAATTGTACGAAGGTTGTTCATGGCTAAAGGTAAACCTATTCTGATTGTGGATGATGATCAGGAAATCAGGGAATTATTAAAAGAGTACCTGACGCGTGCCGGTTTTGATGTTTTGACTGCCGGAGATGGTGTCGAGATGTATCAGCAGCTGGCACTGGCTACGCCGGAGTTGATTATTCTCGATATTATGATGCCTGGTGATGATGGTTTCAGTCTTTGTCAGCAGATTCGCCGGAAATCACAGGTTCCGATCATTATGTTAACCGCTGCTTCTGATGAAGCGGATCGGGTCATCGGGCTGGAGCTGGGTGCGGATGATTATATCGCTAAGCCTTTTAGCCCTCGTGAATTGATGGCGCGAATTAAAGCCTTATTACGTCGAGCTGAATTCCGGCAACCGGAGAAAGAAGTAGTCTCTGGCCGTAAACTGAAATTTGCCGGTTGGACGCTGGACTCCAGAACTCAGTTACTGACGCACGAAGATGGCTCAAGTATTGATCTGACCGGTAGTGATTTCATCTTGTTGCATCTGTTCTTGCAGCATCCGGGACAAATTCTGGATCGGGATGCGATCAGCGATGCTACGCGCGGACGCGAATCACTGCCGATGGAGCGTGGTATTGATGTGCAGATTAGCCGTTTACGCCAAAAATTGGGCGATAACGGTAAAGGCCCGCGCATTATCAAAACCATCCGTGGCAGCGGCTATATGCTGATTGCAGATGTAGTGCATGAAGACTAGCTGGTTACGTCGCTTCTTTTCATTGTTTATGCCGCGATCGTTGTTATCGCGTATGTTGCTGTTACTGTTGCTGGCTATTGTGTTAGCGCAAAGCCTGATTTCCGGTATTTGGATGCAACAACTGGAAAAGCGCGAATTAGAGGGCATGCTAGCGGCAACCCGTGACTTGGCTAATTCGGCAGCCTCCACCGTGAGTTTCTTTAAGTCACTGCCCTTGCAATATCGCCCAATTGCCTTAGATCAGTTACGTAACATGGGTGGCAGTCGCTTTTTTGTTTCGTTGAACAAAGAAGAGATCATGCTGAATGGCATTCCCGATAGCCCGAAGAAGCAGGTAGTACTGAAAGAAGTTAATCAGACCTTGTTACATAAACTCGGGCAGAGTATGCAGATCAAGACTGATTTTTCCTATCCGGCTGAACTGCATGTTTTTAATAACGAAACGCTGCTATCGGACATTCCGCCCTCTTGGTCGCGTTATACCTTATTAATGGAACCAATTAATCCACCCATTCTGGTAACGCAGATCAAGCTGGAAAATGGCGATTGGTTGTATCTGGCCGCATTATTGCCAGCGCCCTATATGACGCTGGATGAAGAAGTGGTTTCACCGCATCAGTTCCGCTTTATTATTCTGCTGACGATTATTTTGTTTCCTTTTACCTTTGCTCTGGTCCGCTGGCAAACACGTCCGTTACGCCATTTAGCAGCAGCGGCGGTAAGTTTGGGCAAGGATATTGATCAACCACCATTGCCAGAAGCCGGTGCCAGTGAGATTGTCGCGGTAACTCGGGCCATTAATATTATGCAGCAACGGATCCGTCGTTATATTAGCGATCGCGAAAAGCTGTTCAGCTCAATTTCCCACGATTTGAAAACACCGATTACCCGCTTGCGTCTGCGCGTAGAGTTACTCGATGACGATACGCAGTTTGCTAAATTCAGCAAAGATCTGGATGACCTCGAAATGATGGTCAAGGGCGCCCTGCAAACCGTTAAAGATACTCACATCCACGAAAATATTGAAGATATTGATATAAATCAGCTGTTGGCGGGCATGGCAGAAGACTATAACTTGCTCGATCCACATCTGACAATTGAAGGCCATTGCAAATACTTATATCGCGGCAAACCACTGGCGTTAAAACGCTGTATCGCCAATTTGATTGATAATGCGATTAAATATGGTGATCAAGCTCGCGTGATTGTGATGGATGATTTGGAAAAAAACAGCAAAACCAACATGCTATACCTCTACGTCATTGATGAGGGCCCAGGCTTGCCGGAGCAGCAGTTGGAAAAGGTGTTTGAGCCTTATTACCGACTAGCACAAGATAGCAGCGGTAATGGCCTTGGTTTGGGGATTGCACGCAGTATTGCCCGCGCCCATGGTGGCGATTTAGTGTTGGAAAACCGTTTACACGGTGGCTTACAAGCCATTCTTTCCTTGCCAAGGAATTGATAATGACCCTCCGTTCTTACCTTGTATCCAGTTTGATGCTGTCACTGGTGTCTGTCTCTGCTATGGCCTCATCGGTTGAAGTATTGCATTGGTGGACCGCTGGTGGCGAAGCCAAAGCCGCAGGTGTATTACGCAGTTACTGGCAGGCATTGGGCAATGAGTGGCAGGATTCCGCCATTTCCGGCGGTGGTGGTAAATCAGCCATGACAGTATTAAAAAGTCGCGCCCTCTCTGGTACGCCACCGGAAGCGGCACACTTGAAAGGCAGCGAACTGCAGGAATGGGCTGCTTTGGGCTTCTTACGCAAACTCGATAACGTTGCCCAGCAAAACGACTGGGAACAGGTGTTGCCTGAATTTGTGCAACACAGTGTGCAGTCAAAAGGCCACTATGTCGCCGTACCAATTGGCATTCATCGTGTGAACTGGTTGTGGGTCAACCCGAAAGTATTTCAACGCCTGCAACTCACACCACCAGTGAGCTGGACTGAGTTATTGGCGGTATCCAAAAAACTAAAGCAAGCTGGCATCACCCCATTAGCGATTGGCGATGACCAATGGCAACTGGCTATTTTGTTTGAGGCGATTGTGCTGGGTGAAGGTGGTAGTGATTTTTACCGCCGCGCTTTTATTCAGTTGGATCAAACCGCACTGCAAAGTGACACCATGCAGCATTTGCTGGAGCTGTTCCACCAGCTGCGGGAATATATCGCGGATGACTACGGTGGCACGAATTGGAATCAGGCGACACATATGCTGATCGAAGGCTCTGCTGCCATGCAGTTAATGGGCGATTGGGTAAAAGGTGAGTTAACCGCCGCGAATGTGGTGCCGGGAAAAGATATTCTTTGTTTGCCCGCCCCTGGTACTGACGGTAAATTCAGTTATAACCTCGATTCAATTGCAATGTTTGATGTGCAAAGTCAGCAGAAACAACAAGCGCAGTTGCAACTGGTAAATATGATCATGACCTCCGATTTTCAACATGTATTTAATCGGGTAAAAGGGTCCATTCCGGTGTTAAATAATCAGACGCTGACTGATTTTGACCCGTGTGCTCAACATTCAGCCCAGCAGTTACAACAAGCCATTAAACAACAGGAACTGGTGCCGAGCATGGCAGAGGGTATGGCGAATTCCAGCTATGTCCGACAGGCCATCGGCGATGTATTGGCTGGTTATTTCAATAGTCCGGATGGCGATGCCAAACAGGCTGCCCGCCAGCTGGCACGGGCGGTACTCTCCGCACAACGTTAATGATATGCTTTATGTGGATTATTGATTCACAGGAGCAAACATGATTTTTTCGGCAGATAACATCAACCAGACTCTGGATGCCAGCGGTTTACGTTGCCCGGAGCCGGTGATGATGGTGCGCAAAACTGTGCGGCTGATGCAAAATGGCGAAACATTGCTGGTGATAGCCGATGATCCGGCGACGGTACGTGATATTCCCAGTTTCTGTCGTTTCATGGATCACACCCTGTTAGCCTGTGAAACTGAACAACCACCCTATCGCTATTTGATCCGTAAAGGGTTGAACTAATCTCAACCCTTCCGTCTCGCTCAATTTATCTGTGGCTTAGATCTCGTAGTGCAATGGTGTTTGAACTTCACCGGTTGCAAAGACTTGCGCCTGAATATCGCTGATCGCCAATGATGGGTTACAGATCTGCAGAAAACGCCAGGCAAAATTGGGTTGGAACTTACCCTTTTTCAGCCCAAACCAAGCGGTATTGGCGGGAAACAGATGCTCGGCATTGATACGCACTAAATTACTGTCTTTAACCGAATCAATCGCCATATCAGCCAGAATACCGACGCCTAAACCCAACTCCACATAGGTTTTGATCACATCAGAGTCTTGTGCACTCAAGACGATGTCCGGCTCAATATCTGCCATCGCAAAAGCCGCATCAATTTTGGTTCGCCCGGTTAAGCCGGATTGGTAGGTAACCAATGGCCACGCACTGAGATCTTCCAGCGTCACTTGTGGCAATTCAGTTAACGGATGACCGCGAGGTACTAAGATGGCGTGATGCCAGCTGTAATAAGGGAACGCAGCGATCTCTTCGTAATCAGCCATCAATTCACTGGTGAGACCAATATCCGTTTCACCGTTAAGTAGCATGGAGACAATTTCGCTGGGGCTACCCTGATGCAGCACCAGTTGCACTTGCGGATATTGCGTGCGGAACTCTTTGATGATGCCTGGTAATGCATAACGCGCCTGCGTATGGGTGGTAGAAACATGCAAACGCCCGCGATCACTGTTGGCAAAGTTGTCGGCCAAACGGCGGATATTATTTGCTTCCGTCAGAATACGCTCGGCCATGGTGAGCAACGCTTTGCCCGGTTCAGTCATGCCTAACAGGCGTTTACCGCGGCGGATAAACAGTTCCACGCCCAGTTCATCTTCCAACTCTTTGATATGCCGACTGACACCCGATTGTGAGGTATACAGCGTATTCGCCACTTCGGTTAGATTGAAGTGGCAGCGGGCTGCTTCGCGGATAATCTTGAGCTGTTGAAAATTCAAGCCACACGTTCCTTAGTTTCAGACTGATAGAGCTGCGTTTGACGCGCCACCAGTCGTACTGATAATCCTGGCCGTAACTCTAGCACAGCCACCTGCTCACGTGGCACATCGACTTCAATCAAGGTGCGCGCGACACCATTATTTGCCGAAACTTCGACTCGATACGCACCACCAAACGGTAAGATGCGCACTACTGTTGCCGGAATGCCATGCGGAATGTTGGCAGGTAACAGCTCCAGCTCATGCGGACGTACATAGGCGATCGCGTTAGTATCCGTAGTTTCCAGACCAGAGACTTGTTCCGTCAACGTAGCCCCCAAGACTTCCAGTTGACCGCTTTGCAGATGACCGTGGAACAGGTTAACTGTGCCCAAGAAACGGTGTACAAACTCAGTCGCCGGTTTTTCGTAAACCTCCTGCGGTGTACCAAATTGCTCGATTTTACCGGCATTCATCAGCACGACCCGATCGGCCACTTCCAGCGCTTCTTCCTGATCGTGAGTTACAAACAAGCTGGTCACATGCAGTTCATCGTGCAAACGACGCAACCAGCGACGTAACTCTTTACGCACTTGCGCATCTAACGCACCGAAGGGTTCGTCCAAAAGCAATACTTGCGGCTCAACCGCCAATGCGCGCGCTAACGCCACACGCTGACGCTGACCACCGGAAAGTTGGGTTGGATAACGATCGGCAACATGGCCGAGTTGTACCAGTTCCAACAACTGTTTTACTTTTTGCTGAATGACATTTTCATTCGGACGTACTTTGCGCGGTTTCACCCGCAGACCAAACGCCACGTTTTCAAAAATCGTCATATGACGGAACAGCGCATAATGCTGGAATACGAAACCGACATTACGTTCACGGACATGCAGTTCCGAGGCATCAGCGCCATTCAATAAGATACGGCCACTGTCAGCTTGTTCAAGCCCGGCGATAATACGCAGCAACGTGGTTTTACCACAACCCGACGGCCCCAGCAGCGCCACCAGCTCCCCGGAAGGGAAAGTGATGTTGATGTCATGCAACGCAGCAAACTGGTTGAAGCGTTTCTCGATATGCTCTACCTGAATACTCATGACTTATGTTTCCTTAATTACGATGACGCAGGCGGTTTAAGACCGTTTCCGCCAGCAGAGTAAACAAACCAAACAGCGCCAGCAGCGATGCTACCGCAAATGCAGCGTTGGTCTGGTACTCGTTATATAAAATTTCGATATGCAGTGGCAGCGTGTTGGTTTGGCCGCGAATATGACCGGAAACAACAGATACCGCACCAAACTCACCCACCGCACGAGCTGTACACAGGATCACGCCATATAACAAACTCCAGCGAATACCCGGCAGAGTGACACGCCAGAAGGTTTGCCAGCCATTGGCACCCAACACCTGGGCCGCCTCTTCTTCTTCCGCGCCACGCGCTTCCATCTGCGGCAACACCTCCCGTACCACAAAGGGTACGGTAATAAACATGGTCGCCAGAATGATGCCTGGTGTACTAAAAATGACTTTCAGGTCGTGCACCTGCAGCCATTCACCAAACCAGCCGCGATTACCAAATAACAGCACGAACATCAGACCGGCAATAACCGGGGAGACGGAGAATGGTAAATCAATCAAGGTGATCAGTGCCTGACGACCACGGAAACGGAAACGACCAATCACCCATGCTGCCGTCAGACCAAAGATTACATTCATCGGCACCGAGCAAATGACCGTGAACAACGTCAGTCGTAGTGCCGCCAATGCATCGGTATCCACTAAACTTTGCCAGAAAAAAACGACACCTTTCGCCAGCGCCTGCGTGAATACCACCGCCAGTGGCAGTAACAACAACGCGGCAAACCAACCTGCCCCCAGAAAAATCAGCAGGTAGCGAACCCAGCGCGGTTCCGTAGTAATTGGATTCATTAGCGAGCTCCTCCCAGACGCTGCCAGCTCCAGGCTTGCAACTGGTTAATCAATAACAGCAGGATGAAAGAGGCACCCAGCATCACCGTGGCAATCGCAGCGGCACCGGCATAATCGTACTCTTCCAGATGGCTCATGATCATCAAAGGAGCAATCTCTGACACCATCGGTAAGTTACCGGCGATGAAAATCACCGAACCATATTCGCCTACGGCACGGGCAAAAGCTAAGGCAAAACCCGTTAATGCCGCTGGAACTAAGGCGGGCAAAATGATTTTTTGAAAGGTGATCCAACGGTTCGCGCCCAGACAGGCCGCCGCCTCTTCCAGCTCACGTTCATGCTCTTTCAACACCGGCTGCATGGTGCGCACAACAAACGGCAAACCGATAAAGGTCAGCGCAATCACTACACCAATTGGGTTAAACGCCAGCTTGATGCCGTAAGGCGCGACATATTGGCCGATCCAGCCGTTACCCGCGAAGATGGCCGATAATGCAATACCGGATACTGCGGTGGGCATGGCAAACGGTAAATCGATCAGGGCATCCATAATGCGTTTGCCGAAAAATTGATAACGCACCAATATCCAGGCAATGATGGAACCAAACAGGGTATTCAACAGGGCTGCAACTGCCGCTGCGCCGAAGCTGAGTTTGAAGGAAGCCACCACGCGCGGGTTACTGACAACTTGCCAGAACTGGCCCATGTCTTGTTTGGTCACACTGTAGAGCACCAGCGCCGACAGTGGCAGCAACACCATCAAGCTCAGATAGAGCAAACTGAAGCCTAACGTCGGGGCAAAACCCGGCAAAACGGAATGAGATCGAAAACGCATGGACTACTTCCTCACAATACGGCGCATTTCACACCGCTATATGCGTATTGTTGAGATCCTTTGGCTTTAAAACAAATAAGAAAAAAAGCAATCTATATCCGGTTTTTGGATATAGATAATTAGATGGAAAATATATAAAGGTAATAAACTCGAAAATCAGGTGGCTTTAGCCAGCTGCTGGCAATGCCAACGCAAGAGTTCCAGCCCTTCCGGCCACACGCCATGCCCGGATTCCGCATTAATATGGCGTAACGGGCCTAACAAACTCAGCGGTAAACGCCAGCGCTGGCTCCACAAACAAACCCGATCCCATGACATCCATGGGTCATTACTGCTGGCAATGATACGACCGGCTACCGACGTCGGATGGTAAATCAGCCCTTCCTGCACGCCCAGTAACTCAGGATCTGCCGGTGCGACTAGAAACAGCGAGCTTATTTTTTCTGGTAATTGTGTGGCGGCATATAAGCTGGCCAGACAACCAAAGGAATGGGCCACCAGCGTTAGTGGTTTTGGGCTGTTTTGCAATACGTCCAGCACTGGTGCGGCCCAGCGTTGCAGATCGGGGGTTGTCCAATCAGCTTGCTGAATGCGTAACCAATCCGGGTGCTGTTGCTGCCACAAAGTTTGCCAATGCTGCGCACCACTATCATATAAACCAGGAACCAGCAGGATGTTGTTCATATCAAACACTCTTCATAAGACATAGCCCCACATCCAGTGAGGCTGTATTTTTGACGGATTAAATTACTGACCGGGTTGGTAGAGCTGATCAAAGGTACCACCGCTGGCAAAATGACGTTTTTGCGCTTTGGCCCAATCACCTTCCAATTCACGAATGGTAAACAGTTTGACTGGTGCAAATTGTTGCGCGAATTCTTTGGCAATCACCGGGTTACTGGGGCGATAGAAATGTTTTCCCGCGATACGCTGCGCATCATCAGAATACAGATGTTCGACATAGGCTTTGGCCACTGCTTCTGTACCGTGTTTTTTCGCGACTTGATCAACCACAGCCACCGGTGGTTCTGCCAGAATAGATTCGGACGGAGTAACCAATTCAAACTGATCTTTACCTAACTCATTGAGTACCAGATAGGCTTCGTTTTCCCAGGCAATCAGCACATCACCCAGACCGCGTTCGACAAAACTAGTAGTGGCACCACGTGCACCGGAATCCAGCACTTTCACGTTTTTGAATAATTTACTGATGTAATCACGAGCACCCTGCTCGGTGCCGGTTTGATGCAATGCGTAACCCCAGGCTGCCAGATAGTTCCAACGCGCACCGCCTGAAGTTTTCGGATTCGGCGTCACCACTTCAACATCCGGACGGATCAGGTCGGCCCAATCTTTGATTTGTTTTGGATTATCTTTCCGCACCAGAAAGACAATGGTAGAGGTGAACGGAGAAGCATGATTCGGTAGTTTACTTTCCCAATCAGCAGCCACTAACCCTTGCTGTGCCACTTGATTGATATCTTGTGCCAGTGCCAGAGTGATCACATCCGCGTCCAGCCCTTCAATAACAGCACGCGCCTGTTTACCGGAGCCACCATGTGATTGGCTGACATCAACGCTGTCGCCATGTTGTTGCTGCCAGAATAGTGAAAAGGATTTGTTGTAATCCTGATACAGCTCACGGGTGGGATCGTAGGAAACATTCAGCAGTTTTACTTCCGCAGCAGATACGGTTTGCAATGTTAATGCGGCAAATAACCCGGCAGCGGACAATACTGATTTTTTCATGGCGAACTCCTTCACTGGCATAAGCGTAAAGTGCCGGAAGAACGCCACAAACAAAACTAAATAGATTCGCTTTATTTATCCAAAAAAAGCATAAAGAAACCAAGTTTATCGCTAATTACAGCCATTTCCGTAATTTAAGCCACGACAGAATACTACTGGCAACCAGCATTAATAGCAGACAGAAACTGATGAATCCCCATGGCGAATCACCACCGGGTATGCCACCCAGATTGACGCCCAGCAGACCAGTGAAAAAAGATAACGGCAAAAAAACCATAGCAAACAATGACATAATATAGGTACGCCGATTCATGGCTTCCGTCATTAAAGCATTGATTTCATCGGCCAACAGCGAGGTTCGGGCAATGCTGGCATCGAGATCTTCCAGCCAGCGTCCCATGCGATCGGCAATATCCTGCAAATGCCGATGATCATCTTTTTCCAGCCAGTTGATTTTTTCATTCGCCAAGCGGCTGAATACATCTCGCTGTGGTGCCAGATAACGACGTAGGACAATCAACTGGCGACGGATCTCGACCAACTCACGCCGCGATGGGCTGCGGTGCTCTAAGATCTCATCTTCCAGCCGGACAATTTTATCCATCATTTCATCAATAAAATTGCCGGCCTGTTCCGCCAAATTTTCACAGACATCAACCAACCAATCCGCAGTAGTGCGCGGGCCTAATCCTTGCCGTAAATTTCGCACGATCTGCTCAATGGCATACACCCGACGATGACGGGTAGACACAATCAATTTTTCGGTAATAAAGAAACGGATCGCAACCATCTGATCCGGGCGCTGCCCTTCATTATGGTTAATGCCTCTTAAGGTCAGCAACAATCCACCATTCACTTTCACCAGTTTTGGCCGGTTACTTTCGCCGAGCAGCGACTCGCGTACCACATCCGGCAGCAACGGCGAATGGTGTAGCCACTCTTTGGCGGTATCAGCGGAATAATCCAGATGTAACCAGCACCGCTCCGGTGGTACCGAGCCGCCCGCAGATAATTTATGATACCGGCCATTGCCATCCAGCTGCAGCGCCAATACTGGCTCTGCCGGCACTAATGACTTAGGCGGATGCAGTGGTAAATGGGGCGGAATATGAAATGGTAATTGATCTGACATACGTCACCTTAACTGTCAGGAAACAGAGCCGTTACACTGTGCATGCCACGGGCAATCAACCAGATGATCATTGACCATACCCACCGCTTGCATAAATGCGTAACAAATGGTCGGACCGACAAACTTAAAGCCAGCCTTTTTCAGGGCCTTCGACATGGCTTCGGCCTGTAGCGTCGAGACCGGCACTTCGCTGGCTTGTTGCCAGTGATTGATCACCGGTTGACCGCCAACAAATTGCCACAGCCACTCAGAAAAAGAGAGCCCTTGTTGCTGTAACGCCAGATAGCTCCGAGCATTTTGGACAATGGCATTAATTTTCAACCGATTACGGATAATCGAGGGATCCTGCATCAATAATTCCAGACGTGATGCATCAAATTCCGCCAACTGAACCGGATCGAAATCAGCAAAGGCCGCATGGTATGCCGGGATCCGTTTCAGAATCGTCAACCAGGATAACCCCGCTTGCTGCCCTTCCAGACAAAGCATCGCGAACAACTTCCGATCATCATATTCCGGACGACCCCATTGCTGGTCGTGATAATCAATATAGTCTGGATCTCGCATGATCCAGGCACAATGTCGTTCCATACGCACTCCCCGGTACAATTTGCCTATATTCCCGCCGGTTACAGGGTTATACTTCCTGAGTTTATCCGCGCAGTATTCACTGACTAATCAAGCGTATTATCTATCATGCAGAAATTTGATATTAAAACATTTCAGGGACTCATTTTATCCCTGCAAGATTACTGGGCCCGCCAGGGTTGTGTAATTTCACAACCGCTCGATATGGAAGTGGGCGCAGGTACTTCACATCCAATGACCTTTTTACGGGCTATTGGTCCGGAACCGATGAACTGTGCTTACGTGCAGCCATCCCGCCGTCCGACCGATGGTCGTTATGGGGAAAACCCGAACCGCCTGCAGCATTATTACCAATTTCAGGTAATTCTGAAGCCATCACCCGACAATATTCAGGAATTATATCTGGGTTCGTTGCGGGAACTGGGCTTTGACCCGCTGATCCATGATATCCGTTTTGTCGAAGATAACTGGGAAAACCCGACACTGGGTGCCTGGGGTCTCGGCTGGGAAGTCTGGCTGAACGGTATGGAAGTGACTCAGTTCACCTACTTCCAGCAAGTGGGTGGCTTAGAGTGTTCTCCTGTCACTGGCGAAATCACTTACGGTCTGGAACGTCTGGCGATGTATATCCAGGGCGTTGACAGCCTGTACGATCTGGTTTGGGCAGATGGTCCGCTGGGTAAAGTGACTTATCGCGATGTGTTCCACCAGAACGAAGTGGAACAATCAACGTACAACTTTGAACACGCTGACGTGCCATTCCTGTTCCAGTTGTTCGATCAATGCGAAAAAGAGTGCCAGCATTTGCTGAATCTGGAACTGCCTCTGCCACTGCCTGCTTATGAACGTATTTTGAAAGCGGCTCATGCTTTTAATCTGCTGGATGCCCGTCACGCGATTTCCGTGACCGAGCGTCAACGCTACATTCTGCGTATCCGGGCACTTTCTAAAGCGGTGGCGGAAGCCTACTACGCCGCACGCGAACGTCTCGGTTTCCCGATGTGCAAAGCAACCCAAGCGTAAAGGTATAAGCAAATGGCAACTGAAAACTTTTTAATTGAATTAGGCACGGAAGAGCTGCCACCGAAAGCGCTGCGAAAACTCGCACAAGCCTTTGCTGACAACTTTACCGCGGAACTGGATAAAGCCGGTCTGGCACATCAGGGCGTGCAATGGTTTGCAGCACCTCGTCGTCTGGCACTGAAAGTAACGGCCCTAGCTGACAAGCAAGCTGACAAACAGGTTGAGAAACGCGGCCCTGCCGTATCTGCGGCATTTGATGCGTCAGGCACACCAACGCCAGCTGCTTCTGGTTGGGCAAAATCCAACGGCATTGAAGTGGCACAGGCTGAACGTCTGGCAACTGACAAAGGTGAATGGCTGGTCTATCGCGCCAATGTCGCCGGTCAAGCCACCACCGAACTGCTAGGCACTATGGTTGCGACAGCATTAGCTGGCTTACCAATTCCAAAACCAATGCGCTGGGGAGCCAAACGCACACAGTTTATCCGCCCGGTACACACCCTGTGTATGCTGTTTGGTGGTGAATTAGTCGCGGGTGAAGTGTTGGGTCTGCACTCAGCCCGCACCATTCGTGGCCATCGCTTCATGGGTGAAGCTGAATTTGAAATCAGCCATGCCGATCAATACCCTGCTTTGCTGCTGGAAAAAGGTAAAGTGCAAGCTGATTATGAAGCGCGGAAAGCGTTTATCAAAGCTGGTGCTGAAGCCGCAGCGAAACAGCTGGGCGGTGTCGCTGATCTGGAAGATTCACTGCTGGAAGAAGTCACCTCGCTGGTGGAATGGCCAGTGATCCTGACTGCGAAATTTGAAGAAAAATTCCTGGCGGTACCAGCAGAAGCGCTGGTTTACACCATGAAAGGCGACCAGAAATATTTCCCAGTGTATGACGCGGCTGGCAAATTGCTGCCAAACTTCATCTTCGTCAGCAACATCGAATCGAAAGACCCAAGTCAGATCATTCAGGGTAACGAACGCGTTGTGCGCCCTCGACTGTCTGATGCGGAGTTCTTTTTTAACACCGATAAAAAACACACCTTGGCTTCCCGACTGGAAAGTCTGGACACCGTGTTGTTCCAGCAACAACTGGGCACGCTGAAAGACAAGTCGGTACGTATCGCAGAATTGTCCGCCTTCATCGCTGCGCAGATTGGTGCGGACGTGGAACATGCCACCCGTGCCGGTTTACTGTCGAAGTGTGACCTAATGACCAACATGGTGATGGAGTTTACCGACACGCAAGGCGTGATGGGTATGCACTACGCACGTCACGATCACGAAGCAGAAGATGTCGCAGTGGCATTAAACGAGCAGTACATGCCACGTTTTGCCGGTGATAACCTGCCAAATGGTTTGGTCGCTTGTGCGGTAGCCATCGCTGACAAACTGGATAGCCTCGCCGGTATCTTTGGCATTGGTCAGGCACCAAAAGGTGATAAAGACCCGTTTGCCCTGCGTCGTGCCGCGATTGGTACGCTGCGTATCATCGTCGAAAAACAGCTGGATCTGGACTTAGTCACTATCGTTGATAAAGCAGTTGAGCTGTACGGCAGTAAACTGACCAACAAGAAAGTTACTGACGAAGTGATCGACTTCCTGCTGGCGCGTTTCCGTGCCTCTTATCAGGAAGCCGGCATTGCTGTTGACGTCATTCAGGCTGTGTTGGCGCGTCGTCCAACCCGCCCGGCAGACTTTGATGCCCGCGTTAAAGCAGTGAGCCATTTCCGCACACTGGATGCAGCGCAAGCACTCGCTGCGGCTAACAAACGCGTCAGCAACATTCTGGCTAAGTTTAATGGCAAGCTGAAAGACAGCGTTGACTCAGCGTTGTTACAAGATGCCGCAGAACAGCAGTTAGCCGAGCAAGTTGCCAGCATGGAAATCAACCTGGCCCCACTATTCGCTGCCGGTGAATACCAGCAAGCTTTGACAGAATTGGCTGCGCTGCGTGAAGCTGTCGATACCTTCTTTGATAAAGTAATGGTGATGGCCGATGATGAAGCGCTGAAGCTGAATCGTCTGACTCTGCTGGCGCGTCTGCAAGCCCTGTTCCTGCAAGCGGCGGATATCTCGCTATTGCAGCAATAACCGGTTCGCTGCAAAAATGATTAAAGGCCCGGTTTTCCGGGCCTTACTTTTTATCCCCATTTTTGTTTCACGTGAAACAAATGGGTTCAGTATTGAGAATATGGATATGCAATTTTCAAAATTCGGCGAGAAATTCACTCGGTTGGCAGGTATCAGTCAACTAATGGACGATCTGAATCAGGGCCTGAAAAACCCGGATGCCATTATGCTGGGTGGTGGTAACCCTGCCGCTATTCCTGAAATGGTTGAGCTTTTCAAACAAGAGACGGCACAACAATTAGAAAATGGCACCCTGCTCAAAGCCATGTTGAATTATGATGGTCCACAAGGCCATGATGGTTTTCGCCAAGCCCTCGCTGAATTGTTTTGTAAAGAGTATGGATGGGCTATCACGCCAGAACATATTGCATTGACCAACGGCAGTCAGAGTGCCTTCTTTTATCTGTTCAACTTGCTGGCTGGTGAATATGCCACTGGTCAACAGAAAAAAGTGTTGTTTCCGTTGGCACCGGAATACATTGGCTATGCTGATGGTGGTCTGAGCGACGATCAGTTTGTCGCCTGCAAACCACACATTGATTATCTAGATGACGGCCTGTTTAAATACCGCGTCGATTTTGATGCGCTGGCAGTGGGTAATGACATAGGTTTGATCTGTGTGTCGCGGCCAACCAACCCAACCGGTAATGTATTAACCGATGATGAAATAGCGCGCCTGGATGAGATTGCCCGCGCGAAAGGCATCCCTCTGCTGATCGATAATGCCTATGGCACCCCCTTCCCGCATATCATCTTCAGCGAAGTTACACCGTTCTGGAATGACAACACCATTCTGTGCATGAGCCTGTCTAAATTAGGCTTACCGGGTTTACGCTGCGGTATTGTGATCGCCGATCCAAAAATCATTCAAGCAATGGGTAACATCTCGGGCATCATCAATTTAGCACCTAGCGGTGTTGGCCCAGCCTTGATGCAGCACTGGTTAGAGTCTGGCGATATTCTGCGTTACAGTGCAGATATTATTGCACCCTATTACCAGCACAAAGCACAGCAGGCGGTTGAGTGGTTACAACAAGCCCTTCCAGCACCAAAATTGCGGATCCATAAACCGGAAGGTGCACTGTTTTTATGGTTATGGTTTGACGGGCTACCCATTTCTTGTCAGCAACTCTATGAAAAACTTAAACAACGCGGTTTAATTATCGTTCCTGGTCATTACTTTTTTCCTGGCTTACCGGACAAAAACTGGCAACATCAATATGAATGCATTCGTCTGAACTACGCGCAACCAGAAGAAAAAGTAAAACAAGGGATCGCGATACTGCAACAGGTCATCAACGAACTATAACAACTATTTGGCACAGGATTGAAAGCAATGACTGGTTCTCTACCACTGGATGAGTTTCACCGCATACTGGATATCCTGCAAACTATTGATGTGGGTCTGGTCGTGCTGGATCATGATTATCATGTCACGCTGTGGAATGGTTTTATGGAAAACCACAGCGGTTACAACCTCAGTCAGCTGGAAGAACATAATATTTTTCATTATTTCCCCGAGCTGGCCGAGGAATGGTTACGACAAAAAGTCGAAGCGGTATTCACGCTGCGTTGCGCCAGTTTTATCTCCTGGGAATTGAGACCCTACCTGTTTAACTTCCCTGCCAGCCGCCCATTTACCGGCATGAGCGATGTTATGTATCAGAATGTCACTATCATGCCGCTAGTCTCACGACATGGAGCTATCAGCCACGTTTGTCTCATCATCTACGATGTCACCGATGCAGCGACCAGCAAACAAGCCTTACAAGAAGCTAATCAGCAACTGACTACGCTCTCAATTACAGACCGCCTGACTGGCTTGTATAATCGCGGTTATTGGGAAGAGTGTCTGCGTAACGAATTCAACCGTTATCACCGCACCGGCCATGTCAGTACCCTGATGATGCTGGATATTGATTTTTTCAAGAAAGTAAACGACACCTATGGGCACCCGGCTGGCGATGAAGTATTACGCCGGACCTCAGCCCTTTTACGACAGATTGTGCGCTGTTCAGACATGCCAGGACGGTATGGCGGTGAAGAGTTTGGCGTGTTACTCACCGACATAGATGAATCTATCGCCCTGCATGTTGCAGAACGTTTACGACAAAGCATGGAAAAAGAGGTGGTAACGTTTGATGGCCACGAGATCCGTTTTACCATCAGTATTGGTCTGGCGGAAGTCAGTACTGAGCAACAGTCTGCTCTGCATTGGTTACAAAAAGCAGATGCTGCACTGTATCACTCTAAACATACCGGTCGCAACCGTGTTACCCGCTTTAGCCTACTATCTCAAAGTTAAGTTGCTTACTCACTTTGTGCAGTTTGAATATCCTCCAGTAGCAATGCGATCAGTGCTTCTTCCTCTACCGGCTTTGACAATAAGAATCCTTGCGCCAAGTGGCATTGCTTCTGCTGCAGCAACTTAAGCTGTTCAATAGTTTCGACACCTTCCGCAATCACTCGTAATGAAAAAGCATCGGCCAGCTGTAAAATGGAATCAACCAGTTTCGGGTTGGTTTCCAGTTGCATGATATAAGAACGATCTATTTTTAATGCATCTAACTGCAAATTGGTCAGATGACTCAGCGAAGTATAGCCAGTACCAAAATCATCCAGCTCGATTTCCAACCCTATCTCTTTCAATGTTTTAACCATCATCTTCGCCACTTCATCCAATTCAACAATGGCTGTTTCGGTGATTTCAATACCAAAGCGTTGTGGTGGTATATCATAGCGCCGTAACATACTGCTAACCTGGTCAGGATATACCGGATTAGAAAGCTCGGTGCCGGATGCGTTCACTGCCAGACGAAAATCGATGATCCCCTTCGCCATCAGCCTGCACATGCAGATACAAGCCTGCTCCAGAACCCACAGATCGATATCCAGAATTTGCCCGGAACGCTCTGCGATCGGAATAAAGCGATCGGGAGGCACCATGCCATATGCAGGATGACGCCAGCGGATCAATACCTCGGCACTGACAATGTGCCCGGTTTGCAGATCGTATTGCGGCTGATAAACGACAAAGCACTGCTGCTTAGTGATGGCTTGCCGTAATTCGGACTCCAGCCATTTGTCCTCGCGGATCAGCTGCACCATCTCATTATTTAATTGATGCCAGTAATTCCCCTGGTAACGGCAAGCTTGCCGGCGGGCTCTACTCGCACCCTCCATCAGTTCTTCGACATTGTTAGCCACATCTGGAAAACGAAGAATTCCGGCACTGAAACGCAACTTGATCGTATAACTGCCAAGCATAACCGGCTGACTGAGCCTTGCTGCCAACTGTTCACAAATCATTTCTGCATCAGGCAGGGCTGCCGGATGTTCAGCGCTATTTTCGATACTGGGGATGGTAAAAATAAATTCATCCGAACCGGAGCGCGCCAGACAAACGCATTTAGCGTGTGCCATGCGATGTTCACGTAATAGCTGCAGCAACATCTGGCTAATGAACTGCAATGCCCGATCGCCAATTTTGGCACCAAATGTATTATTGATCCCAGTAAGGTTATGCAATTTTAACTGAGTCAGATAAAAACCGGTTTGTTGTTTACTGTGCCGTTCCACCATATGTTGTAAACAACGAATAAAGGCAGAACGGTTCCCAATACCGGTTAGTGGATCAATAAATGCGGCACGTTCCAGTTCGCGTTTCGATACCTCCAACTGACCTAACATACCGGCAAAATGGTTATGCAACTCACCCATTTCATCTTCAACCGCCACCAGAGAAATATCACTGACATCATGTCTAGCAACTTTTTGCATTAAGTCCCGAAGTTGGCTGACTGGGTTCAGGATCAGGCGTTTGAGCACAACATGCAGTAATGCCAATAAAATAAAACTACTGATAACCAACCAGATCACCGTAGAAAAACGCAGTTCCGAGGCCTCTTCTGTCATCAGCTTTTCCGGGATCAAAGCTTGTAAAATTAAACCATCCGTCAATGGTAAACGGCGTATGAGATAATCCCCTCCAGGCAAAGAAACCATATCCATTTGCCGATTACTATTACGCCAGCCAAGCGGTACTTCACCGGCAATAAACGCGCCTGATTGATCAAGCAATAACAGATGTATGCCTTGCTGTGCCTGTTGTTTTAAAAACATTTCGCCAAACTTGTGTAACGAGTAAGTCAGGATCAGGCTATAGCGCTGAACTGGTTCACCATCACGCGAAATCTCCGGGCCAGAGCGGATGAAACGTAATCCTTGTTTATAAACAAATTCATCGAGTTCTGGGGAATAGATCAGGTAATTCAGTTGATCTGTTGTCGTAGCCTGTTCAGCCCAATACTGCATAAACTTCAGATTACTGGGCGCAGTATCGTGGAAAGGATCAATGCCTTCACCAACTCGCAACAGTTCTTTTGTGTTGCTATTCAGTAACGATATTTGCAGGAAACCTTTATTACCCACCAGTAGCTGATGAAACATCCGCTGTACCCTGGTTCCCATATAGACCTTCTGGGTGCCAGTGGTTTTTGTTGCCAGATAAGCAATGAGTGCTTCTGCATTCGGTAGTTGTGCCAACTCCACCATATTCCTGCGCAGTTCACTGCTCAGTTGTTCCTTAATGGTGGTAGCCAGACTGGTTAATCGCAGTTCCATATTGCGGTTAGCCATATCGCTCAGCTTGACCATGCTTTGCAGACCCAGCGCCATCAGCGGTAGGATCACCACCGGTAACAATGTCAGCAATAACTTACGCCGTAGACCTTTCATTTCAGCACCGCAAAATAAATAGCATTACGCAGTGCATCACCACTCACATCGGCATTATAAAATTCCGAATGCTGTAACTGTGGGTTTGGTGGGTAAATAACCGGATTATTCAGAATCGCGGGTGGTAAATAACTTTTTTGCAGCGCTGGTGTAAACCCGAGTGTTTTGCCGTTAAGTACCGCAATATCCGGTCGGGTCAGAAACGCCAGAAAGCGTGCTGCTTCATTATGATGCTGACTGGTTTTAAGAATCGTCATGCAATCCAGCCACAGAGGTGAACCTTCCTCCGGTACGACATACGTCCAATCTTTATATGGCGAGTTTTGTTGTAGCGCATAAAAATCACCGCTATACACCATGGCTGCGGCCACATCTTTACCAATATGACTATCTGCGATAGCGGCAAAAGAGAGCTGATAGGCTGAAACAAAAGGCTGTTGCTTTCGCAACAACTGATAAGCGTCCTGTAACGCGGCTTTATCGTGGGTATTAATTGAGTAACCTGCGGCTTTTAATGCGACAGAGATCAGATCAAAGGTGTCATCAACCATCACAATACGACCCAACAAACCGGCTTCAGGTTCAAATAACTGCTTCCAGCCGGTGATTGGACTAGATACCTGACTGCGACGATATGCAATCCCGATCGACCCCCACATATAGGGCACCGATAACTCACCACAGTTTTCAGTAAATGCCTGCTCCTGTGCTTTATTTTGCTGACTGATCCACTGCGGCATAACAATAAACAGATCTTTCCACATAGGATCTTTCAGCGACAGACTGTCAATAGAGACCATATCAAACTCAGGCGGATAACCACCGGATAACAGTCGGTTCCGAGCCTCATCGCTGTCGTAATTTACCTCCTTGATGTGAATACCAGTTTCTTGCTCAAAGCGAGTTTTTACTTCTGGAGCAAGGTAATATTCCCAAGTGTAAATGACTAATTCGGTCGCCAGACTGTACCCTGACAACCATAACAACAATGCACCGATCCAATAACGCATCCAGTCAATCCTTATGCTTGATACATCTTATTATCCTTGTGCCCGGTGTCATCAGAGGACACCTTTTTAACTATAGTCCATCTCTGTCAGACGTAATTTTTCTGTTTCATTTCTGTAAAAAAAACCCTGGACAGTAATGTGTCCAGGGTTTATGGGTATAACAATAATCAATATTAGATATCGAGATTGGCAACCTTCAGCGCATTACTTTCAATGAATGCACGACGTGGTTCCACGTTGTCACCCATCAAGGTAGCAAACAGCTGGTCCGCCGCCATACCATCTTCAATGGTGACACGCAGCATACGACGCGTCATCGGGTCCATGGTGGTTTCCCATAGCTGCTCAGGATTCATCTCACCCAACCCTTTATAGCGTTGGATATACAGACCGCGTTTACCTTCATCCAGTAATATCTGCAGCGCTTCTTCAAAGCTGGTCACCGGGCGAATTTTCTCGCCGCGCTTCAAGAAACCAGTTGGTTCAATCAGGTTAGTGATCTGCTGACCAATACCAACAATCTGCTGATATTCTGGCGAATTGATGAATTCAAAACCCAACTGGTAGTGTTTTTCAACACCGTGCTGACGCAGCAGAATTTGTGGCAAGTAAACACCATGCTCAGCATGGCGATGCACAGACAAGGTATATTGCGAGCCATTGTTACCGTGCTCATCCAGATTGTGTTGCAACTGGGCAACCCATGCCTTGGCTTGGTTTTCATCCTTCAATGCCTCTGTGGTCAGCACAGGCAGGATCAGCAACTGTTGCAGCACCGCATCCGGTAAACGACGCGCCAGACGCGTGATCAGATGCTGTGCGGTGCGGTATTCCAGCACCATTTTTTCCAGCTGTGCGCCAGAAATCGCCGGTGCAGAATCGTTAACATGCAGCTCAGCGCCATCCAATGCCAGCGTGGTCTGGTATTCCAGCAATGACTCTTCGTCTTTGATGTACTGTTCTTGTTTGCCTTTCTTCACTTTGTACAACGGCGGTTGCGCGATATAGACATAACCACGCTCAATGATTTCTGGCATCTGGCGATAGAAGAAGGTCAACAGCAGCGTACGGATGTGCGCACCGTCGACGTCGGCGTCGGTCATGATGATGACATTGTGGTAACGCATTTTGTCCGGATTATATTCGTCACGGCCAATACCACAGCCTAATGCCGTGATCAACGTACCCACTTCCTGCGAGGAGATCATCTTGTCGAAACGGGCTTTTTCCACGTTCAGGATCTTACCTTTCAGTGGCAGAATCGCCTGATATTTGCGGTTACGCCCCTGCTTCGCAGAGCCGCCCGCAGAGTCACCTTCCACGAGGTAGAGTTCAGACAGTGCTGGGTCACGCTCTTGGCAATCGGCCAATTTACCCGGTAAGCCAGCAATATCCAACGCACCTTTACGACGCGTCATCTCACGGGCTTTACGCGCCGCTTCACGCGCACGTGCGGCATCAATGATCTTACCGACGATGATTTTGGCTTCGCCCGGATTTTCCAACAGGTATTCGTCGAGCTTTTCGCCCATCGCCTGCTCAACTGCGGTTTTCACTTCGGAGGAAACCAGCTTGTCTTTGGTCTGGGAAGAGAATTTTGGATCCGGCACTTTCACCGAAATAACGGCGGTCAAACCTTCACGCGCATCATCACCGGAGGCTGAGGTTTTCGCTTTTTTGCTGTAACCCTCTTTATCCATGTAGGTGTTCAGCGTACGGGTTAATGCCGTACGGAAACCGGCTAAATGCGTACCACCATCCCGTTGTGGGATGTTGTTGGTAAAGCAATAGACGTTTTCCTGGTAGGCATCGTTCCACTGCATCGCCACTTCCACCGCAATGCCATCCTCACGTTCTAACGTGAAATAGAATGCTTTCTGATGGATTGGCGTTTTGTTCTGATTCAGATATTCCACGAAAGCGCGAATGCCGCCTTCATAGTGGAAATGGTCTTCACGGCCATCACGTTCATCAATCAGACGGATGGAAACACCAGAGTTCAAAAATGACAATTCACGGAAACGACGCGCCAGAATTTCATAGCGGAACGTGACATCAGAGAAAATAGATGGGCTTGGCCAGAAACGAATTTCTGTACCCGTACCTTCACAGTCACCGACAATCGCCAGCGGTGCATCAGGTTCACCCAGGAAATAGGTCTGCTGGTGAATTTTGCCGTTACGTTGAATGGTCAGCAGCAGTTTGTCAGACAGTGCGTTAACCACTGACACACCCACACCGTGCAGACCACCTGAAACTTTGTACGAGTTATCATCGAACTTACCACCGGCATGCAGGATGGTCATGATAACTTCAGCCGCTGAGCGACCTTCTTCTTTATGCATGTCGACCGGAATACCACGGCCATTATCGCGCACTGACACCGAGCCATCTTCATGAATACGGGCAACGATATCCGTGCAGTGACCTGCCAGTGTTTCGTCGATGGAGTTATCCATCACTTCGAATACCATGTGATGCAGACCTGATCCGTCATCGGTATCCCCGATATACATACCCGGACGTTTACGTACCGCATCCAGCCCTTTCAGTACCTTAATACTCGAGGAGTCGTAAGTATTCTCGCTCATGTTTATTCCCACTGTGTCGACTATTCGGTTATGTTGCCCTGTTTCACGTGAAACAAACGGCAATCAAATTCTTGCATCATTTCCTGCAACGGTTGCTGGTCAATGGCGGTGATAAACACCTGTGACTCACATTGTTGTAACCGTTTGGCCAGAACATAGCGTTTCTGCGCATCCAACTCTGAAGCGAAATCATCTATCAGAAACAAGCAGGTCTTTGCACTGTGTTGCCGCAGATATAACCCCTGTGCTAACCGCAATGCACAAACCAGCAACTTGAGCTGGCCGCGGGATAGCAAATCCTGCACCGGAACACCCTCAGCCCGCAGTCGTAAATCAGCACGATGCGGGCCAATGGCCGTGTGACCCAACTGTCGGTCACGTTCAAAGCCTTCCTGCAGAAGTTGGTTTAACGCCGACTCCTGCTGCCAGCCAGCATAAAATGTGGCTTGGAAAGTGTACTCGGGTAACAACTCCTGACAGATTTGCTGCAATAGTGGCAGCAAAGCCAGACAGTATTGTTGCCGGAACACACTCAATGCCTCACTGCTTTCAGCCAGTTGCTGATCCCAGTAAGCCAGTGGCGCATAATTTACAGACTGCCGTAATAAGGCATTCCGCTGTTTGAGCAAACGCCGCACTTTCCCCCATAATGGGAAAAAGGCTTGCTCCACGTGAAACACGCCCCAATCCACAAACGCGCGACGTTGTTGTGGCCCCCCCGTCAGCAGGTTGTAACCTTCCGGGTGGATCAGCTGTAATGGTAATAAACTGGCTAACTGCGACAGTTTGTCTGCCGTTTTGCCAGCAATTTTCAGCTGGGTGTCGCCGTGTCGATCTTTCTGTAAACCCAGACTAATTTGCTGCTCATCGCGTTCCAGTTGCGCAAATAACGTAAACGCCTTCTCCCCCTGCATGATTACGCGGTTGGTCAGATGAGTACGGAATGAGCGGCCCAGACTCAGATAATGGATGGCTTCCAGTACGCTGGATTTACCACTGCCATTCTGACCTAACAGCAAATTCATCCCACCAGCCGGAATAATTTCCGACTGGCTGAGATTTCTAAAATGTTGGATCTGCAGCTTGTGCAGCATGCGAACTATAGACGCATCGGCATGACGACATATTGCGCATCGTCATTGCTGGCATCTTCCACCAACGCACTGCTGTTCGCGTCAGTCAGATACCATTTCACCTGCTCACATTTTAACGCATTCAGCACGTCGAGCACATAGGAGACGTTAAATCCGACTTCCATTTCAGGACCGTCATATTGCACATCAATCAGCTCTTCAGCCTCTTCCTGCTCAGGGTTGTTGGCGGTGATGTGCAACAAATTGGTAGTCAGATGCAAACGTACGCCACGAAACTTTTCGTTGGAAAGGATCGCTGCACGTGAGAAAGCTTGTTTCAGCAATTCACGTTCCGCGATCAGAATTTTGTCGCTCTGACGCGGAAATACGCGGCGATAATCAGGGAAACGGCCATCGACAAGTTTTGAGGTGAAAATAAACCCTTCGGCTTCAGCACGCAAATTGTTCAAACCGATTTGTAAGCGGATCGGACGATCATCATTTTCCAACAGACGGGCAAGTTCGAGCACACCTTTACGTGGCAGGATCACTTGGTGGTCTGTTTGTGCTTCGTTCAGCACTTCGCGGCGACATGTGGCCAGACGATGACCATCAGTGCCAACCGTGCGTAACCCAGAGCCGCTGGTTTCAAACAGCATGCCATTGAGGTAAAAACGCACATCCTGGCTGGCCATTGAAAATTGAGTGGCTTCCATCAGACGTTTCAGCTCTTGCTGGCTGATATCAAACTCTAAGACCGAGTTCCACTCTTCGATATTCGGGTAATCCGCCGCCGGCAAGGTTGATAATGAATAACGGCTGCGACCAGAGCGTAAAATTAAACGCTCACCTTCCAGCACAAAATCCAGCAGTGAACCATCAGGCAGACCACGACAGATATCCAGCAGTTTGCGCGCTGGTGTGGTGATGTTACCCGCCACCACGGTGCCATTTAATGGCACCAGACCGACCATTTCCACTTCCAGATCGGTACCGGTCAGTGACAGACGTTGTTCGGTGACATTCAATAATACGTTACTTAAAATCGGCAGCGTTGGGCGCCCACCAATAGAACCGGATACTAATTGCAATGGTCGCAGCAGACTGTCGCGACTAATGGAAAATTGCATGGACGGTATCTCCTGCTTTAAGAGGAAAGGGTTCGGATCAGATTCGAGTAATCTTCTTTTATATCGTTACTCTCTTCACGAAGCTCTGCGATTTTACGACAGGCGTGCAACACCGTGGTGTGGTCACGACCACCAAACGCGTCACCTATTTCCGGCAAGCTGTGGTTGGTCAGCTCTTTTGCCAGCGCCATTGCTAACTGACGCGGACGCGCCACGGAACGAGAACGACGTTTAGACAGCAGATCCGCCACTTTGATTTTGTAATATTCCGCGACGGTCTTCTGGATGTTGTCGATAGTGACCAGCTTTTCTTGCAACGCCAGCATGTCGCGCAGGGCTTCACGGACAAAATCGATATTGATCGGTTTGCCGGTAAAACGGGCATTCGCGATCACGCGATTCAGCGCCCCTTCCAGCTCACGCACATTCGAACGCAGCCGTTTGGCGATGAAAAATGCTACTTCGTGCGGCAGATGAATTTTATTCTCTTCGGCTTTGCGCATCAGAATCGCCACGCGCGTTTCCAGCTCTGGCGGTTCAATAGCAATGGTTAAACCCCAGCCAAAACGGGATTTCAGGCGATCTTCCACCCCATCGATCTCTTTTGGATAACGATCGGAGGTCAGAATGATTTGCTGATTGCCTTCCAGTAACGCATTGAAAGTATGGAAGAATTCTTCCTGTGAGCGCTCTTTCTTGGCGAAAAACTGAATGTCGTCAATTAACAAGGCATCGACACTGCGGTAATAACGCTGGAATTCCTGAATCGCATTATTCTGCAGTGCTTTTACCATATCCTGCACAAAACGCTCAGACTGCATGTAGATCACTTTGGCATTAGGCTTACGCGCCCGAATACCGTTGCCGACCGCATGCAACAGATGGGTTTTACCTAAACCGGTACCACCATACAGGAACAACGGGTTATACGCACCACCGGGATTTTCCGCGACCTGATGGGCTGCCGCCAACGCCAGCTGGTTTGATTTACCCTCAACGAAATTCACGAAGTTGTAGGTTTCGTTGATGTTGCTCTTGTGGTTAATTTCCGGCATCGCATCCTGTTTACTGGTCCAGGAAGGAATCGTGATCGCCGGTTGTTCACTGCGCACATCGGCCACTGGTGCAGCAGTCGCGTAAGCTTGTGGTGCCGCCGCCGCTGTCGGGCGTCGACCCACGGCAAAATGCAACGTTGGCGCATCAGAACCACAGATTTCACTGAACAGACTATTGATGCGTAACAGATATTTGTCGCGTACCCAGTCGAGAATAAACCGGTTAGCGGCATACAGGGTCAGCGAGCGATCACCGAACTCTGCCTGAAGCGGCCGGATCCACAAGCCGAATTCACCGGACGGTAATTCTTCCTGTAGCCGTGTCAGGCATTGCTGCCATAGCGAAGCGGTCACTTTTCACCCCTGTCTGATCGTTTATAAGACCTTTGATTTTACCTCTTTTTCAGGATCGATCTCCAGATCTTGTTCGCAGGATCTTCACAATCATTACAGATCATGTGTGCAGTTTTGTGGATAATGCTGGGATATCATGGTTATTTGCACACTATTTATCCACAACGTTACGCACCGATGATCGACTGATCTCGTCAAACAGTACATGTCGCCACTGCCGAACCGCTAATACCAGCGTGGTTCCGTGCTTTTCTTCCATGTTTAAACTACGATCACCGCGAGTCAGTTCACTGAATTCACGGGCCCAACGCGCCATTAACTGCTGCAATTCCCGATTACTGCTGCTACAAAGCAGCCCGTTTAATACCAGCAATTTTTCGGTTTCCTTATCAAAACGGGACTGGAAAAAATCCTGCTGTACCCGTTGCAGGAAAAAACGCTGGATCGGGCCATCCGGTAACCAGCTGAAATGCGTTGCCAGACGTAGTCGGATCCGGTTACCCGGTAGCAGGTCGATGATCTTCAGTCGATCGAGTGCGGCCAGCTTACGCACACACTCAGGCTCGGTCAGGGCATAATGCGATAGCAGATCCTGAAATGAGAAACCATTAATGACACTCACCGCCACCAGCAACAACAGCTGATCGGCGGCAATATCCTGCTCTTGTTGTAACGTGAGCTGAGTCAGCTGGGGTTGTTGCTGCGCCTGTTGCATCAGCTCGGAAAATTCAATTTGTAACCAGTCACACAATTGCTCCAGTCGTTGCAGGGTAAAACTTTGGCTGGCAAACAAGCGCTTGACCGATGCTTCACTCAAATCCAGTAACTGGGCAACATCCGCATAAGTTTTCCCCTGTGCCCGTAGCTGCTTTTTTAAGGCTAATAACAGGTTGTTGGTCTGACTCATAAAACTCGCTACCGCAATAAAGTATTATTTAACAATACCATGAGGTGTAACAGACGCAACAAAGCGAATTCCATTTGTAAAAAACGATACTATTCTTCACGATATAGTCATCTGTTAGGTGGAAATCAGGACTTCCTCATGTTCAAATTACTTAGCCAGCGCGGTGCCCTCGCCTTTCTGCTGGCCGGCTTTATGAATGCCTTTGTCGATCTCGGGCATAAAATTATTATTCAGAACACCGTCTTCAAAATTTATGACGGCTCACAGCAAGTGATCCTCACCGCGATTGTGAATGCGCTGATCTTGCTGCCATTTATTGCCTTTTTTGCCCCTGCTGGTTTTAGTTCTGACAAATACCCCAAAGATAAAGTGATGCGCATTTCCGCTTGGGTTGCTGTTGGGTTAACGCTGGCTATCACACTGTGTTATTACATGGGGTGGTTCTGGCCGGCCTTTGCCATGACTTTCCTGCTCGCCGTACAAGCCACTTTCTATTCGCCCGCGAAATACGGTTATATCCAGGCACTGTTTGGTAAAAACCATCTGGCGGAAGCCAATGGCGCAGTGCAGGCCGTCTCTATCATCGCGATTCTGGCGGGTACGGTGGCCTTCACCGTGGTGTTTGAACTGTGGTTCCCGAGTGGTTCCAAACAAAGTGGCCCTATTTTGCAATCACTGGCCCCGGCGGGCTGGATGCTGGTGGGTTGTACTGTATTAGAGCTATTACTGTTATATCGCTTGCCAACTTTAGAGCATCCGCAACCGTTACCTGCGTTTGACTGGCAAAATAGTGTCAAAATAGACCAGTTTAAGAAAGAGTTGGCGCCGGTATTAGATCGTGATGTCATTCGTTTGTCGGTGCTCGGTTTATCGCTGTTCTGGGCTGTTGGCCAAGTGTTACTGGCTGCGTTCCCCGCTTTTGCTAAAGAAGCGGCAGGTATTGAAAATACGTTGATTTTACAAGGTGTGCTGGCGTGCACCGGCCTGGGGATCGCACTGGGCTCTACTCTAGCGGCACGATTATCACGTAACTATATTGCCACCAGCTTGATCCCGGTTGGTATTGTCGGCGTGGCTGCAGGTCTGGTGATGCTGCCGCAATTTACCAGTACCACCCTATATGCCCTCGATTTTCTGCTGATTGGCACCGCTGGCGGTATGTTCATCGTGCCGTTGAATGCGCTGATCCAATTCCACAGCCGCGAAGATGAACTGGGTAAGGTGATTGCCGGAAACAATCTGTTCCAAAACATAGCCATGCTCTCCTTCCTGATCTTAACTGTCGTGTTTGCGCACTTCGGTTTTGATGGTAAACATCTGCTGTATCTGATGGCCGGCGTGACGGTATTAGGCTGTATTTACACCATCCGTAAGATGCCACAAACCTTATTGCTGTTTATCGCACAGAGTTTGCTGAAACAACGCTACAAAGTCGATATTCAAGGTATTCAGAATATTCCGGCCACCGGCGGCGTATTGTTGCTGGGTAACCATGTCAGCTGGATCGACTGGGCTATCGTACAAATCGCCAGCCCGCGTCCGGTGCGATTTGTGATGATAAAGAGCATCTATGAACACAAATATCTGAAATGGTTATTCCGTTTGTATGGCTGTGTGCCGATAGCCAACTCCGCCAGCCGTCAATCACTGGAAACCATCAGCGAGTTGCTCAATCAGGGCGAAGTAGTTTGTCTGTTCCCTGAAGGCTCAATCAGTCGCAACGGGCATCTGGGCGAGTTCCGCCGTGGCTTTGAGCTGGCCTGCAAGAATGTGAACGACGATGTGGTGATCGTGCCATTCTATCTGCGCGGCCTGTGGGGCAGCCAGTTCTCCCGTTCTTCCAACAAGCTGAAAACCTTACGCCGCAGCGGTTACTATCGCGAAATCATTGTCGCGTTCGGTCAACCACAACCGAAAACCAGTAATTCGACTGCTATTAAACAGCGGGTATTTGATCTCTCGGTACAGTCATGGCAAAAACACGTGGAAAACCTGCCGACCCTGACGGATGCCTGGATCAGCAGTGTAAGAAAAGCTGAACGTCGCAAACTATCGCTGGCGGATGGCATCTCTGCGCCACTGACCGCCGATAAAGCGCTAGCTGCGGCCTGGTGTCTGTCACACCGCATTCGCCGCTTAAGCCCGGAACAAAATATCGGTCTGTTACTGCCCACCAGCACCGGCGGTGTATTGTGTAACATGGCGACACTGCTGGCCGGTAAAACCATTGTTAACTTAAATTACACCGCGAATGCTGCAGCGTTAACGACCGCCATTGAGCAAGCTGAGATCCGTACTATTTATACCTCTCGCCGTTTCATTGAACGGTTAGAAAAGAAAAATGCTGATGTCATTACCGTCTTACAAGGCAAACATCTCATTTATCTGGAAGATTTACGCAGCGACATTCACTTCAATGAGTCTTTCTGGCGCTGGCTGGCGATCCGTGTACTGCCAACCCGTATCTTGAAACGAGTCTGTAACCATACACATGACAGCCAACAAACTGCCGCAATTTTGTTTTCCAGTGGCAGCGAGGGTTTACCAAAAGGCGTCATGCTCAGCCATCAAAACATCATGGCTAATCTGAAACAGATCTCCGACGTGGTGAACACACAAGAACAAGATGTGTTGATGTCCTGCCTGCCGCTGTTCCATGCATTTGGTCTGACGGTAAACCAGTTTATGCCGCTGATTGAAGGTATTCCGATGGTTTGTCATGCCGATCCAACTGATGCGGTGGGTGTGGCAAAAACAATTGCCCAATATCGCGCCACCATTCTGTGCGGCACCTCGACCTTCTTCCGCCTGTATGCCAAACATCCGAAAGTGCATCCGTTAATGATGGAAAGCCTGCGCATCGTGGTCGCTGGGGCGGAAAAACTGAATCCGGTAGTGCGTGAAGCGTTCCTGACCCGTTTCAATAAACACATTCTGGAAGGTTATGGTGCCACCGAAACCACACCGGTAGCCAGTGTTAACCTGCCCGATTGTCTGGATACCCAATATTGGGACCTGCAAGTCGGCAGTAAACATGGCAGTGTCGGTATGCCACTACCGGGTTCCAGTGTACGTATTGTCGATCCACAAACCTTTGAACAACTGCCGACCGGCTGTGACGGTATGATCCTGATCGGTGGCCCACAAGTGATGCAGGGTTATCTGAACAACCCGGAAAAAACAGACAGTGCGATTAAAGTGATCGATGACAGCCGCTGGTATGTCACCGGTGATAAAGGTCATCTGGATGAAGACGGCTTCCTGTTTATCGTTGATCGCTACTCACGCTTTGCCAAAATTGGCGGTGAAATGATAAGCCTGGGTGCCGTGGAGCTGGCCGCACAACAGGCATTACCGGAAGAAACTGAAGTTATTGCGGTCAATGTGCCGGATGATAAAAAAGGCGAACAGATCGTATTACTCACTACCACGATGCTGGATCTCGATGCGCTGAAAAAAGCTATGCTGACGAACGGTTGCAACCCCTTACTGCTACCAGCGCAGATCCTGACACTGGAACAACTACCCAAACTGGGTTCAGGTAAGACCAATTTTAACCGCGCTAAACAGGTCACATTGCAAAGAGTGATGCAAGATCAGGCAGAGTGATCTTGCTAGATAGGCATAAACCGATATAATCGCCCGCCGCGATCCTCATAGATCGTGGTGGTTTTTACGGGGATCTGGATAAAACGACGACTTTGCACGTCTGCTTCTGCTAGTAATCAACTTGCTGGCTGATTGACGTGTAGCCGTTATCTGTTTAAAATCCGGCCTCTTTGAATTGATGTTTTCGCCATTCTATCGGCGCGTCGGTAGGCGACAGCATCAAATCTGTACAGTTAATTCACGGATTATAGCTATGAAACGTACTTTCCAACCTTCAGTACTGAAACGTGCTCGCAACCACGGTTTCCGTTCTCGTATGGCAACAGTTGGTGGCCGCAAAGTTCTTGCAGCTCGCCGCGCTAAAGGTCGCGCTCGTCTGACCACCGTTTAATGGTCAAGCAAGTTACCTTTCCTCGGGAGTTACGTCTGTTAACTCCCGACACTTTTCAAAAAGTCTTCGCGCAACCCGTGCGAGCATCATCACCACACCTCACTCTGTTAGCAATTCGTAACGAACTCACGCATCCGCGTTTAGGTTTAGCTATACCGAAAAAAGCACTGAAACGTGCAGTATGGCGTAACCGTGTCAAACGTCAGATCAGAGAAAGTTTTCGCTTACATCAACACGAATTACCACCGATTGATATTGTTGTGATCGCTAAAGCACCCGTGCGTGGATTAGAAAACCCTGATTTATCACAACTGCTGGATAAGCTATGGCGCACCCTCGCTCGCCGCAGCAATGGCTAGTAGTTGCACTCATAAGAGTCTATCAGTGGGTCATTAGTCCGCTTCTTGGCCCACGTTGCCGCTTTACACCAACCTGTTCTCAATACATGATTGATGCAATTTGCCTACACGGTCTCATAAAAGGCATTTGGTTAGGTGGCAAACGTCTATTAAAATGTCACCCTTTACATTCAGGCGGCCATGATCCGGTTCCGCAACCTCAGCAATCGAAGCGAAGAAAATAACTATGCAACCTCAACGTAATCTCCTCTTGATCGGCTTATTGCTGGTCTCCTTCATGCTCTGGCAGAGCTGGATGGTTGATAAGGCGCCGAAACCTGCCGCCACCGCGACGGCGGAAAGTTCTGTTCCTGTTTCATCCAGTGGCGATGTTCCAAATCAAAACGACGCAAGCGATGCAAAACATGCTCTGCTAACCCTGCGTTCTGATGTATTGGAACTGACTGTTGATACGCTGGGTGGCGACATTGTGGAAGCAAAATTGCTGAAACAAACCGAAGCACAAGATTCAGATAAACCGTTTGTGCTGTTGGAAAAGAAACCACAACGTCAATATATCGCGCAAAGTGGTCTGATTGGCCGTGATGGTGTCGATAATCAGGCTATTCGCCCAGTTTACACCGCCACCGGAACCGAATTTACACTGGCCGATGGTAAAAATGAGCTGGTAGTACCAATGGTGTACACCGATGCCAAAGGCAATGTCTTCACTAAACGTTTTGTCATGAAACGTGATAGCTACGCAGTTGGTGTTGATTATCAGGTTAAAAACATCTCCGCTCAGCCACTGGAAGTTCAATTCTACGGTCAGCTGAAACAGACTATCGCAGCACCTGCCGATAGCAGCAGCCCAGGCATGATGGCCAGTGCCTTCCATGGCGCCGCTTATTCAACTGCAGAGCAACGCTACGAAAAAATTAATTTCGCAGATATGGCTGAAACCAAGCTGGACGCCACCACTCAAGCGGGTTGGGCTGGTATGTTGCAGCACTATTTTGTAACAGCTTGGACGGGTAAAGCCGATGCGCAAAACCACATTTACAGCAAAGCAGTAAATGTGAAATCGGATGTGAAAGACAGTGGTGAAGCCATTATTGGTGTCAAACTGCCAATCACAACGATTGCCGCCAATGCCGAAGCTGTTGTTGGCACCAGCTTGTGGATTGGCCCTAAACTGCAAGATCAGATGGCCGCCGTGGCTCAGCATCTGGATCTGACCGTTGATTACGGTTATTTGTGGTTTATCGCTCAGCCACTGTTCCAACTGTTGCAGTTCCTGCATGGTCTGGTTGGTAACTGGGGTGTAGCAATTATCCTGATCACGCTGATTGTGCGTGGTGGTATGTATCCGCTGTCAAAAGCGCAATACACCTCGATGGCGAAAATGCGCCTGCTGCAGCCTAAACTGACAGCCCTGCGCGAACGTCTGGGTGATGATCGCCAGAAAATGTCTCAGGCGATGATGGAGCTGTACAAAGAAGAGAAAGTTAACCCGCTGGGTGGCTGTTTCCCACTGTTAGTACAGATGCCAATCTTCATCGCGCTGTACTGGACGCTGATGGAATCGGTAGAACTGCGTCATGCACCATTTGCCTTGTGGCTGACTGACTTATCAGTGAAAGATCCGTACTACGTATTGCCACTGCTGATGGGTGCCACCATGTGGTATATCCAGAAGATGAGCCCAACCACAGTGACCGATCCAATGCAGCAGAAAGTGATGCAGTTCATGCCGATCATCTTCACTTTCATGTTCCTGTGGTTCCCATCTGGTCTGACTTTGTACTGGGTAGTGAGTAACATTGTTACTATCACGCAACAGACAATTATCTTCCGTCAGCTGGAGAAAAAAGGTCTGCATAGCCGTAAGAAATAATATTCTTCCGGTTAACCTTTGAGCCCCGCTTTTTGCGGGGCTTTTTATTCGGCTTTCCGCGTAATATTCATTACAATTTCATCAAGAACGCTATTCAGAGAATGCTCATGTCTACAGATACTATCGTTGCACTTGCCACCCCCCCCGGACGCGGAGGTATCGGTATTTTGCGTATTTCCGGCCCGCATTGCAGTCATGTTGCAGAACAAGTGCTGGGCAAGATCCCGAAACTACGTCACGCGGAATTGCTGCCTTTTTGTGATGCGGATGGTAAAGCACTGGATCAAGGTATCGCGTTATTGTTTAAAGCGCCGTACAGCTTTACAGGGGAAGATGTGCTGGAACTGCAGGGGCATGGTGGCCCGGTAGTGCTGGATATGCTGCTAAAACGGATTCTGACCATTTCCGGCGTTCGTCTTGCCCGCCCCGGTGAATTCTCTGAGCGGGCATTTATGAATGACAAATTGGATCTGGCACAAGCCGAAGCGATTGCCGATCTGATCGAAGCCACCAGCGAACAGGCCGCCCGTTCCGCTATGCAATCGCTGCAAGGCGAATTTTCACAGCGCATCCACCAGCTGGTCGGTTCACTGACTAACCTGCGTATTTATGTCGAAGCCGCAATCGATTTCCCGGAAGAAGAGATCGATTTTCTCTCCGACGGCAAAATTGCCAATGCACTGTATGGGGTGATCGACGATTTAGCGCAGGTAAATCGTGAAGCGCGCCAAGGTGCCCTGCTCCGGGATGGCATGAAAGTGGTGATCGCGGGTCGTCCGAATGCCGGTAAATCGAGTCTGCTGAATGCTCTGGCCGGTCGTGAATCAGCCATTGTCACGGAAATTGCCGGCACCACCCGTGATGTCTTGCGTGAACACATTCATCTGGATGGTATGCCACTGCATATCATTGATACTGCCGGTTTGCGTGATACTACCGATACGGTAGAAAAAATCGGTATTGAGCGTGCCTGGGCCGAAATCGAACAAGCGGATCGTGTCTTGTTTATGGTCGATGGCACCACCACCGACGCCCGTAACCCGCATGACCTCTGGCCGGATTTTGTTGATCGGTTACCAGAAAACCTCGGCATCACCGTGATCCGCAATAAAGCTGATCTGACCGGTGAAGATCTGACGGTCAGCGAAGAAAATGGCTATGCGGTATATCCCATCTCGGCGAAAACCGGGCTGGGTTTAGATACTTTGCGCGAGCATCTGAAAGCCTGCATGGGGTTCCAGAGCACCCTGGAAGGCGGCTTTATTGCCCGCCGTCGCCATCTGGATGCCATTGAACGCGCTTCTGCTCGTTTGGAAGAGGCCAAGGTGCAACTCGAAGTCTATCGGGCCGGGGAGTTGGTTGCCGAAGAGCTGCGCATGGCACAAGAAGCTTTAAGTGAGATCACCGGCGCATTCAGCGCGGATGATCTGCTAGGGCGGATTTTCTCATCGTTTTGCATCGGTAAATAAACGATTAAATATAAAAAAGCGGTGGGCTGACTGCACCACCGCTTTTTTATTTGATTATCGATGTAACGCTTAACTGCGCACCGCACTCTCTTCTTTCCGACGCAACAATTCCAGTAAATCGTTTTCCGCTTTTTTACGTGCTGCGACTTCGGTTTCCAGTTTTGCGGTTAGTGCTTTCGTGCTGTGCTCCGCATTCAGTTTCGCTACTCGCTCTTGTTCCAGTGTTTTATACAACTGATCCAGATCGGCCTCTAAGCGCGGCACAGACTCCAGTTTCAGCTGCGATTTAACCAATTCCATCCGAGATTGTGTGGCCGACTCTTTTTCAAGCTCAATCTCTTCTTTGGCACGTTTCAGCTCTGAATTCAGCTGTTCAAAGCGGCCAGAAACTTCATTCTTAATCGCACGGGCAGAGTTTAACTCAACTCCTTGCAGGGTTAATTGTTGTTCTTGCTTATCAATTTCCGCCATTAATTCGCTGTTGATCTGGCGTAATGTTTCGATTTCATTTTCAAATTGCGATTTAACGGCAGCAACCTGACGGGTAATAAACTCTTCCAAAGGTCGCAGTAGTTCGGAAGGAACGGAAACATCCTGCTCTGCCGGCATCACCTGCGCTGATTGCCACACCTGAAACAAACGCCAAACCGCTGAGATAGAGCCTGTTTGCAAGCGCTTACGCACATCTAATACCGTTGGTTTATTGCCTTCAGCACAGATAGCATCTGCAGCTGCATTCACCTGCTCTTGCGTTATAGTCATATCGTTCATTCTGTTACCCGATTATTGATGTAATTCGTGATAAACCGCCACTGTGCTCAGGTAGCGGCTCAAATTGCACCAAGTATAGCTGTGACGCTCCGAAAATCGCATGCTTTGACTGATATCAATGTCAGAATCTTTGTGTCAGTCACATCATATCTGACTGGCTACATCATAAGCATCCCGCACCGCGTGCATGATATTTTTAACTTGTTTGGCATCTCCCAATAAATAGACCTCTTTTAACTCTGTTTTCAGATTGTCATACAGTGAATTATTTGATTGATAACCAATTGCCGTAATTATTGAATCGGCTGATTGCGTAATAGTTTGTCCTTTCGATTGTAGGATGACACCGGCAACGGTGGCGTGAGAAATAACTGTATCTGTTTTAACGACAATACCTTTTTCTGGCAGTAACCGTTTTAATGTATCCGTACTGCTATAACTTAATTCTCGGCTGATCGGTAGGATCTGACTTTGTTTTTCCACCAATATCACTTGTTTACCCTGATTGCGTAACCAAAGTGCGGTTTCACACCCAACTAACCCACCACCAGACACAATCACTGTTTTGCCCGGATCTTTTTTACCCGACAACACCGTCTCAGCGCTGAATGTGTGATGAAAACCATGAATAGGTTGTTTTACAGGGGTAGAGCCCGTTGCAATGATCACAACATCGGCTCGGCTTTGCAGAATCGCCTCTTCTTCAATATAAGAATGCAGATGTACCGGTACATTTAATTCATGCAATTCACTGCCATACCAATGCACTAAAGCATGACACTCTTTTTTAAATTCCGGCATGCCAGCAGCAACTAAATTACCACCCAAACAGCCTTTTTGTTCGTATAACTCAACTTTATGCCCACGCCTGGCCGCCACACGGGCAGCTTCCATTCCAGCTACGCCACCACCAATAATCATGACATGACGAGGAATGCTGCAGGGTTTTATCGCTTCAGGGTTGTCATTTCCTGATAATGGAATGGTACGATTGTTGATATTTCGAGCATTATTTCCATATAACATAGTTCCACCTGCCTACTACAAATTACACGACAAGAAAGTGGTTATGACTATCAACTCACCGAACAAATTCAGCGAATTGGTTCAGCATAGAAAGCAACACTGAAAGGATCAACCCAGCCAGCTCACAGAACGAAGGAAAAGATAGAACAAGGTAAGAGAGTTTGAATAGGATCAACAAAAAAGCCGCTTTTTATCGCGGCCAATTTATTTTTTATTTCGCTAAAACATCATTTTTGTACTGTTAACGGCATAAAAATAGGCAATAAGCGGGTGATGTACTGCTGCATCATGTCACTAAGATCATAGTGGCCATCATGCAAACACCAATCACAAACCACTCCACGGGCAGCAATCAACAAATATTCCGTGATCTGTTGGGCATCCAGCGTGGTAGTGAGTAACCGGCGTGTTTGTGCATCATTGACCACTTGCTTCAGCAGTTGCAGCATAAAGCGGTCATATTTGATGAATAATTTATTATCCGGGTTATACAGTGATTTTACGGTATCCAGACCCACTCGCTGACAATAACCGGCATAGTGCGCAAAATATTCAAGGATTCGCGGTTGACCCGGAGCGGCTTTTAACTCCGTCGCTACATACTTTTCAAAGTAACGATCAGCCTCTTGATAAATTTCGAAAAAAATATCGTTCTTCGATTTGAAATAGTGATAAAACGCACCAACCGAAACACCAGCCGACTTGCTGATCTCTTCAATCGTAATGCTTTGATAGTTTTTCTTTTCCATCAGTGACAATGCGGTTTGATAGATCCGCGTTTTGGTTTCTAAAGCCTGCTGTTTTCTGCTGCTGACGGGTTTATCACTCATGCACACAACTCCGACATGATATTTTTCTAATGAGTGATTCTAACGGCTTCGGCGATCTGTCCGCAAATAGTCAGACAGATTAAATAGTTACTTAGTTACATTTAGCTATGACGAGCAGAGAAAAAGAAAAGGTATCTGCAGATACCCTTTCCGTTTGCTTATGCACTTAACGCAGGATAATCCGTATATCCTTCCGGACCCGATGCATACATTTTATCGGCACGTAATTCATTTAATGCCTTTTGCTGCCGGAAACGGGCAACCAGATCGGGATTTGCGATAAATTGTTTACCGAAAGCAACTGCATCCGCATGGCCTTCACTCAAAACTTGCTGGGCAGTTTCAGAGGTAAATTGTTCGTTGGCGATAAAAGCGCCACCAAAAGCCAGTCTCAGAGCAGGCGTTAATGCCGGCGCATTAAAATGTTCCCGGGTAAAAATAAACGCGATCTGACGTTTACCCAGCTCTTTGGCTACATAACCAAAGGTCGCCACCGGATCATTGTCGCCCATAGAATGAGAATCGCCGCGAGGCGCCAGGTGCATACCAACACGACCGGCACCCCAGACAGAAATAACCGCATCGGTCACTTCCAGCATCAGACGCGCGCGGTTTTCAATGCTGCCACCGTAGGCATCAGTGCGCTGGTTGGTAGAGCTTTGCAGGAATTGATCAAGCAGATAACCATTGGCACCATGAATTTCGACACCGTCAAACCCAGCCTTTTTCGCATTTTCAGCGCCTTTACGATAAGCCGCCACGATAGCCGGGATTTCATCCAGCTCCAGCGCTCGCGGTACTTCAAAACCTTTCATCGGGCGCACTAAACTAACATGGCCTTCTGCCGCAATCGCACTCGGCGCGACCGGTAGCTCACCATTCAGATAGATTGGATCCGAGATACGTCCGACATGCCATAACTGCAGCACAATCCGCCCACCGGCCTGATGTACTGCATTAGTCACCAGTTTCCAACCTTCAACCTGTGCATCCGACCAGATCCCCGGCGTATCAGGATAACCAACTCCCATCGGGGTAACCGAAGTCGCTTCACTGATAATGAGACCGGCAGAAGCACGCTGCACATAATATTCGGCCATCAGTGCATTCGGCACCCTCCCTTCACTGGCGCGGCAACGGGTTAGTGGTGCCATAATGATACGGTTTGGCAGCGACAACTCGCCCATCTGGATCGGATCAAATAAGGTCGTCATGAAAGACTCCTGAATAAAGTTACAAAGCCTGTTTGATATGGGCTGTAAATTCATCAATCACGGTTTCATTACGCTGGTAATACACCCACTGCCCCAATCGCTTGGAAGTCAGTAATCCGGCACGTTGTAACGTTGCCAGATGCGCAGAAATGGTTGATTGCGATAAACCTGCCCGCGAAAAGATCTGTCCAACACAAACGCCATCGGTATACGGACTGGTCTGCTCTGGAAACTCCAGTGCCGGATTTTTCAGCCAGGACAAAATTTCCCGTCTGACCGGATTTGCCAGTGCCTTAATGATGGTGTCGACTTCCTGATGGTTCATAACATTTACCTGAACAGATTAGCATTACCATATATCGAGATATTTCGATATGTAAATATATAAAAAATATAAATACTATTTTAGCTGTCTTGTTGGTAAAAGAGGCAGTAATAAATGGCGTGGTTAAGATTGTTTCAATGGCTTAATTAACTGATCTAACCCTTCGATTTTGATTTCCAAACACAAAGCCATCAATTCACCGAATGAACCTTGCGGAAACCCTTTTTTAGCAAACCAGAGCAGATATTCTTCCGGCAGGTCGATCAGCATGCGCCCTTGATATTTGCCGAATGGCATCGGAGTGCGGGCTAACTGGAGCAGATGCTGTTGTGTAAACATGAGGTAAATTCAGGCAGTCCTACAGATCGGAAAGCATAACATCAAATCACCGGCCAACCGCAATGCTGACCGGTGAGATCTGAATTAATGTGCAGTCGGGGTGATAAAATGAATTGATGCGTTATACGGTGATGTTGTAGTGAAAGTCGCATCGACTGTTTGCCCGGCCGTGACGCCAGTCAGCACATTGTCACCATCTACTTTGTAAGTCATGGTACGTACCGGCCAGCCCAGTTCAGTAACGGCATCTTGGGACAAAGTCACTTTCTTGTTAGCCGCATCAATCTGTTGAACGGTACCATGAACACGATAAGTTTCTACTGCAGCCTGAGCAGCTGATACCGCGAACAATGAGAACACAGCGACAGCGGCGATACGGGATAATGATTTTTTCATTTTTTGTTACTCCTGAAATCAATATTGGTTATGCGTTGTGAGATCCGTCACTACATGACCATCTTAATTATGTAACCATTCTCCGTTGGCATAAGTTTACTCTATTGATTTGCCGGGCACAGATAAATAGTCATTATGAAGATTAACTATCTCAGAAATCGGAACAATGAATGGATCGTCTGCGCAGCCTAAACGCTCTGATAGCGGTAGTGGAAAGTGGCAGTTTTGTGGCTGCTGCACAACGACTGCACAGCTCAAAAGCCGCAATATCCCGCTATATCCAGGAGCTGGAAACCTACCTCGGTGTTCGCCTGCTCCAACGCTCCACCCGCCGTGTGGCTCTGACTGAAGCCGGTCGCGATTACTACCAGCGTGCCAAACAAATTCTGGCTGATCTGGATGACGCTGACAGTGCTGTCGGCGCCAACAACGCCAGTCTGGTCGGCAATATCCGGATCAATGCTCCTCTCACCTTCGGCACACGCTATCTCGCCCCGCTGTGGGCCGAATTTATGGAGAAGCATCCGGCGATCACGCTGGATATTGAGTTAAACGATCGCCGCGTCGATCTGCTGGAAGAAGGCTTTGATCTGGCGATCCGCATCGGCAATCTGGCCGATTCTTCTTTGGTGTCGCGCCGTCTGGCCAACAGCCATGCCGTGCTCTGTGCCTCACCGGCCTATCTGGAAAAATACGGCACCCCCATCACGCCAGAGGAACTGACGCAGCATCAGGTCATTGCTTACTCTTACCTGCCAACAGGCGATGTCTGGCATTTTCATTCCGCCACTAACGGTGAGTGCGCGATTGCGGTTAAAGCCAGAATGCACACCAATAATGGTGACACCATCCGCGCTGTGGTATTAGCCGGTCAGGGCATTGCGCTGCAACCCATATTTCAGGTCGGACCGGATATTAAAGAAGGAAGATTAGTGACCTTTTTACCGGAATGGTCTGGCCCGGCATTTGGTATTCACGCGGTGTATCCTTCGCGTAAACATCTGTCACTGAAGGTGAAAACACTGATCGATTATCTGGCGGAAAAACTGGCCGGGACCGATTGGCAAACCCCGGCTGCCTAGCTATTTGCTGAGTTTGACCACGTTCTCGTCGGCATTCACCCAGTTTTTCAACAACGCATATACCAACGCTAATAAAATCGGGCCTAAAAAGACGCCCAGCAGACCAAAACTCATGGCGCCCCCCGCAACACCGAACAGGATCAACACGATCGGTAATGGGCTGCTGCGACCAATTACCAGTGTTTTCACCACATTATCGATGGAACCCACGGCAAACAGCGTCCAGACCGCCACAAAAATAGCCCACCCCACCGACCCCTGCTGATACAGCCAGCCAATCGCCGGCAGAGCCAGCAACATCGGGCCACCGGGGATAATGGAAAATAAACAGGTCGCCAGTCCAAAACTCAGTGCATGCGGCACCCCGGCCAAGGCATACCCAAACCAGGCAAACGCCCCCTGCGCAATCGCCGCGCCAATGAAGCCATTCACCACACCACGGATCGTGGTGTGCGCAACCGACAGCAAACGCGCCCCTTCTGTCGGTGCCACCTTGTGACTGAATGCCAGCACCCAGCGATGAATAGTGTCACCATTGGCATACAACACTCCCGCAATCAGCAAACTGATCAGCAGCATCAGCATACCGGCACCAAATGATCCGGCCATACTGAGCATGATCTTCGCGAGCGGTGCGATCAATCCTTTCAATGGCGTTAATACTTGCAGATCCTGCTGCTGCAGTGCCAGCCATTGGATCTGTACCCACTCCCCGGCATACGGCAGATGTTGTAGCCAAAGCGGCAAAGCCGGCCAGACACCAGATTCAATTTGTTGTTGTAATTCCCGCGCCAGACTGGTCAGTTGCTGGGCAAACTCCACCGATGCCAGCACCAGTGGCACCACGATAAACAGCATCAACAGACCAACCAGCAAACTGGCAGCCAAACCATCGCGGCCACCCAGGCGTGCAGATAACCAGGAGAATTGATCCCAGGTTGCCGAAACTACGATGATCGCCCACAGCGTCGCCACCAAAAACGGGGCAATGACCAGAAACGATGCGATCACAATCGCCACCAGCAGCAACAATGCCATCAGTGGTTGTGCCAACTCATTCAGACGAAAAGACATGCCCGGCTCCTTATGGATTAATACTTTTTTATTTACGCAGTTGCATTGCTGAATTTAGGCAACGGGATCTGCGATAACAACATGCCGGCCATCATCAAACCACAACCAATCCAGCCGCGCATCGGTAGACTTTCATCCAGAAACACCACACCACCAACCGCAGCAAACACCGCTTCCATACTCATAATAATGGCGGCATGAGCCGGTTTGGCTTTTTTCTGTGCCACCACTTGCAGCGTATAAGCTAAGCCCACACTGATAAAACTGGCAAATAACACCGCCGGCCAAGCCAGCAGCACGGAAGCCAGAGTCGGTATTTCCTGCCAGAACGCCATGACAGAGCTTAGCAGACCACAGGCCAGAAACTGGACGGCAGATAATTGCAACGCATCGACCCGCCGGCCGATAAAATCGATCCACAAAATATGGCAAGCCCAGAAAATAGCGCCGACAAACATCAGAAAATCGCCACGCGACATGGAAAAATCGGCATTAATACTCAGCAGATACAGCCCGACCAGCGCCAGTAGCGCTCCCAGCCAGGCATTTAACCCGGTGACATGGCGCAGAAACAACCCCAAAAACGGCACCAGGATCATATATAACCCGGTGATAAATCCGGCTTTAGCGGCGGTGGTATACAACAGCCCCACCTGTTGTAATGCCGCAGCAATAAACAAAATAGCACCAGCCACTCCACCCGCCAGCCAAATCGACGTTTTGGCGGCAGCGGCATTTGTCGTCGCGATGTTTTTTTTGCGCGAAAAGAACCAGATCAGCGGTAATAACGAGACTGCACCGAGTAAAAAGCGCACGGCATTAAAGGAAAATGGCCCCATGTGATCCATGGCAACCCGTTGTGCCACAAAGGCAAAACCCCAGATGGCGGCCGTCACCAACAACATCAGATTTGCTTGCATAACTCTCTCTTGGATAAATCCGTCAACCCGGCTATTTTGCCTGATTTTCTGTTACGATCCTGCCACTATCTTGCAAGATGATGAAACTTATGCCACCGATAGCCCTACCTTACTGGGATATTTTTTGTACTGTGGTCGATAACTACGGTGATATTGGTGTGACCTGGCGACTGGCACGGCAACTGGCGAATGAATATCAGCTACCGGTGCGTCTATGGGTTGATGATCTGGCCAGCTTTCAGCGCTTATGCCCGCAGTTGGATATGACATTATCGGAACAAACCATCGACAACGTGTTGATTGGTCACTGGAACCCCCATTTTCCTGCCAATGTGCAACCCGGCCAAGTGGTGATTGAAGCCTTCGCCTGCGAACTACCGCTGAGCCTGCGACACAGCATGCAACAAATGGAACGACCGCCGGTGTGGGTGAATTTGGAATACCTGACTGCCGAAAGCTGGATCGACGGCTGTCACGGGCTGCCATCACGCCAAGATCAACTGACTAAATTTTTCTTTTTCCCCGGTTTCAGCGCGAAAAGCGGCGGCCTGTTGTGTGAACACACGCTGTTTGCCGCACGACAGCAATGGCAACAGCAAAGCGAACAACGCCAGCAGTTTTGTCGGCATCGTCAGCTGCTGCCACCACAACCAAATGAACTGTTTATCAGCCTGTTCAGTTACGAAAATGCCGCCCTGCCTGCACTGCTTAAGCGCTGGCAAAGCCACCCTACCCCAGTGCGCTGCCTGATCCCGGCCGGTCGCACGCTGAACAGTTTATCCGCCCTGTTACCCGCCGACGTCTGTAAGGCTGGTGGCTGTTGGCAGCAAGGTGCGCTGACGGTGGAAGTGCTACCGATGACCGATCAGACCACCTATGATCAGCTATTATGGAGCTGTGATTTCAACATAGTGCGCGGCGAAGACTCTTTCTTGCGCGCGCAATGGGCCGCCCGTCCGTTTCTGTGGCACATCTACCCGCAGGAAGACGAAGCACATCTGGAAAAATTACAGGCCTTTATTGAACGCTATACACAAAATATGGCGCCAGAACTAGCTACAGCGGTACAACAACTCTTTCTCAGCTTTAATCAGGCTCATCCAGCTGAGTTGATCCAGAGTTGGTCGGCATTACAAGCATATTGGTCAGAATGGCAGCAACAGGCACAGCAATGGCCGCAAACTGCACTTGCTGGTGGAAATTTAGCCAGCCAATTGGTGCATTTTGTCGAAAAACAGCTAGAATGTTGCGCGTAAATCTATAGCTAAGCTCAATTCAGGAATTGAACACATGAAAATCGCTCAGGAAATCCGTGTCGGTAACGTCATCATGATCGGTAAAGACCCAATGGTCGTACTGAAAACCGAATTCAACAAATCCGGCCGTAACTCTGCCGTTGTGAAAATGAAAATGAAGAACCTGCTGTCTGGCGCAGGTGCTGAAACTGTGTTCAAAGCCGATGACAAATTGGACACCGTACAGCTGGAACGTAAAGAATGTACTTATTCTTACTTCGCTGATCCAATGTATGTGTTCATGGATACTGAATACAACCAATACGACATCGAAAAAGAAAACCTGGGCGACGTACTGAGCTACCTGATCGACGGTATGGAAGACATCTGTGAAGTGACCTTCTACGATGGCAAAGCGATCTCCATGGAACTGCCAATCACTATCGTGCGTGAAGTGGAATACACTGAACCATCGGTGCGTGGCGATACTTCCGGTAAAGTAATGAAACCCGCTAAGCTGAAAGGTACTGATGCCACTATCTCTGTTGCAGATTTTGTTAAAATCGGCGACAAGATCGAAATCGACACCCGTACCGGTGAATTCAAACGTCGCGTGTAGTCTTCGACCTGCATACTGCGTGACAAAGGGAGCCTCAGGGCTCCTTTTTTATTAAGGAATAGACATGGCCCATATCGATATCATCATCGGTTCCACTCTGGGTGCGGCAGAATATGTCGCAGAACATCTGGCACAACAATTACAGGCAAAAGATCACGACACCATTTTGCATTATCAAGCCAGCTTAGAAACACTCAATGCCAAGCAACCACCGAATGCCATCTGGTTGATCGTCTCCTCGACACATGGTGCCGGTCAGGTACCCGATAACCTGCAACCCTTCACTGAACAGTTAGCAAAGCAACCACCACAGCAAACCTCATTACGCTATGCCGTGGTCGCCTTGGGCGATCGAAATTACGATACTTTTTGTGCGGCCGGCCGTCTGCTGGATCAATTATTAGAACAATCCGGCGCACAAAAGATCGGTGAACGACTGGAAATCGATGTCACGGCGCACGACATTCCGGAAGATGCCGCGGATGAATGGTTCTCCAAATGGCACACGCTGCTGAACTGATCAAGCTGCCTTGTCGGGATCACCACCACCCCATAAAGTGATCCCGTTTTTCTTTTATAATCTTATCCACTGCTGAAAACGATCGAGCGCTAAAAAGCCTTGCACAGCTTTATCCACAGTTCACTGACAACACGATCCGCCTAAAATCGAGGATACCCACAGATAAGGATCATGAAAAAAAGTTTTGTGCATAACCTGCCGTAAACCCTCTGGGTAACCTCTTTTTATCCTATTAACAACTACATAGCCCACTCGGGTCTGTGCATAACAACCGTGGTTATACCCATGTTCAACCGGGCAGGATCCGGTAAAAACCACAGGATTGGATCCATCTCAACACCTTGATCAATCTGATCATTTTTAAGTTATTAACAGATAACCGCGATCTATATAATAGAGATCAATAAGAAGATCATTAAAAGATCCTAGATCTAATTAGCGATCACATTATCCTTCTCGATCGTTCTTTGATTTTATTGATCCCGTAAACCCGCTAGAATATGCGCCCCACTGAACAACGATCCTTGATGGCCTAAATTGGAGTTTGCATATGCAGTATCATGATCAATTCGATGTGATTGTGGTTGGCGGAGGTCATGCGGGTACTGAAGCCGCAACCGCAGCAGCGCGTATGGGCATGAAAACCCTGCTGCTGACCCACAATATTGAGACATTAGGACATATGTCTTGTAACCCAGCCATCGGAGGGATCGGTAAAGGCCACTTAGTTAAAGAAGTGGATGCTATGGGCGGTATCATGGCGCGAGCCATTGATCACGCCGGGATCCAATTCCGCATTCTGAATTCCTCGAAAGGCCCGGCAGTACGAGCCACCCGTGCCCAAGCGGATCGTCTGCTGTACAAACAAACTATTCGCCACATTTTGGAAAACTATCCGAACCTGCAGCTGTTCCAGCAAGCCTGTGATGATTTGATCCTGGAAGGTGATCGTGTCTGTGGCGTAGTCACCCAAGCCGGGATCCGTATTCTGGCGAAAACTGTGGTACTGACGGCGGGAACTTTCTTAAACGGCCTGATCCACATTGGTATGGAACATTATCGCGGCGGTCGCTCCGGTGATCCAGCCTCAGTCACTTTGGCTGAACGTATGCGCGAAATGCCATTGCGCGTCGGTCGCTTAAAAACCGGTACGCCACCGCGTATTGATGCGCGTTCGGTCGATTTTTCCCAATTACAGATGCAATTGGGTGACGATCCGGTACCGGTGTTCTCATTTTTAGGTAAACGTGAGCAGCATCCGCGCCAGGTACCGTGCTTTATCACGTATACCAACAATCAAACGCATGATGTGATCCGTGCCAATCTGGATCGCAGCCCGATGTATGCCGGCGTGATCGAAGGGATAGGCCCGCGTTATTGCCCGTCGATCGAAGACAAGATCATGCGTTTTGCCGACAAAGACGCCCACCAGATCTTTATCGAACCGGAAGGCCTGACCACGCATGAGTTGTATCCAAATGGTATCTCTACCAGCCTGCCGTTTGACGTACAGGTGCAGATCGTGCGCTCGATGAAAGGGTTTGAGAATGCCCATATTGCCCGCCCGGGTTATGCCATTGAATACGATTTCTTCGATCCCCGCGATCTGAAACCGAACATGGAAAACAAATGCCTGCAAAACCTGTTTTTTGCCGGCCAGATCAACGGTACCACCGGTTACGAAGAAGCGGCAGCACAAGGTATGCTGGCCGGGATCAACGCAGCCCTGCGCGCGCAGGATAAAGATCCGTGGTCACCGCGTCGCGATCAGGCCTATATCGGTGTGCTGATGGACGATCTGTCAACGCTGGGCACCAAAGAACCGTACCGGATGTTTACCAGCCGTGCGGAATATCGGTTGCTGTTGCGGGAAGACAACGCGGACTTGCGTTTAACCGCCATAGGACGCGATTTGGGGCTTGTCGACGATGAACGCTGGTCCTTCTTCAACCACAAGCTGGAAATGATGGCACAGGAGCAGCAGCGCCTGCAGGAGTGCTGGATCCAACCGCAGCATCCGGCCACCGAAGCGCTGAACCAGATCCTGAAGATGCCACTGAGCCGTGCGGCCAGTCTGGAGGATCTGCTGCGTCGTCCGGAAGTGAATTATCAGGATCTGATGGCGATCGACGGCATTGGGCCGGGCATTGATCATCCGCAAGCGTCGGAACAGATTGAAATTCAGGTAAAGTACGCCGGTTATATCGATCGTCAGCAAGATGAGATCGACAAACAACTGCGTCATGAAGAGACCTTGTTACCGCTGACACTGGATTACAACGAAGTACCGGGGTTATCCAAAGAGGTGATCATCAAACTCAACGACACCAAACCGCAAACCGTGGGTCAGGCATCCCGTATCTCTGGGGTGACACCGGCGGCGATCTCTATTTTGTTAGTTCATCTGAAAAAACGTGGCTTGCTGCGTAAAACGGCCTGATTATATGCAAACATTACTTCCGCAGCTGGAGTCGCTGCTACAACAAGCCGATATATCGTTGTCCGATCAGCAGAAACAGCAACTGCTGGCGCTGGTTGGGTTGCTGCACAAGTGGAACAAGGCATACAATCTGACTTCGGTACGTGAACCGGAAGCCATGCTGGTACGCCATATTCTCGATAGCATCGTAGTGGCACCGCATCTGCACGGTGCCCGTTTCATCGATGTGGGCACTGGCCCTGGGTTACCGGGCCTGCCGCTGGCCATTGTGCAGCCGGATAAACAATTCGTGTTACTGGATAGCCTGGGTAAACGCATACGCTTTATCCGCCAGGTGATCATGGAATTAGGCTTAAAAAATGTCGTCGCCGTGCAGGCTCGGGTGGAAGATTTCCATGACGAACAAGGTTTTGACGGGGTATTGAGCCGGGCGTTTGCTTCGCTGACCGATATGCTGAACTGGTGCCATCACTTACCGGCCCCACAAGGTGTTTTTCTGGCGCTGAAAGGCCTGTATCCGCAAGATGAACTGGCGACTTTACCGGCAGGGTTTACACTGGTGACTTCGCATCGTCTTGACGTGCCGCAGCTGGATGCCGAACGCCATCTGATCATTGTGAAAAAACAACTTTAGGATCCGCTACAGTGGGAAAAGTCATTGCCATAGCAAACCAGAAAGGTGGGGTTGGTAAAACCACCACCAGTGTCAATTTGGCTGCGTCAATGGCGGCGACACGCCGTAAGGTTCTGCTGGTTGATCTCGATCCGCAGGGCAACGCCACCATGGCCAGCGGGGTGAATAAATACGAAGCGGAACGCACCATCTACGAACTGCTGGTGGAAGAACAGTCGGTGCGTGATGTGATCATTACCGATACCACTGGCGGTTATGATCTGATTGCTGCCAACGGCGATGCGACGGCGGCGGAGATCCGCCTGATGGAAGTCTTCGCCCGCGAACTCCGGTTGAGGACCGCGTTGGCGCCGATCCGTGAAGAATATGATTATATTTTTATTGATTGCCCGCCGGCACTGAATCTGTTGACGGTCAACGCGATGTCGGCGGCGGATTCTGTGCTGGTGCCAATGCAGTGTGAATATTTTGCGCTGGAAGGGCTGACTGCGCTGGTCGATACCATCAGCAAACTGGCGGCGGTGGTGAATCCGCAACTGAAAATTGAAGGTGTATTACGAACGATGTTCGATCACCGCAATCGTCTCTCCAACGAAGTGTCAGAACAGCTGAAGCAATATTTTGGTGAAAAAGTCTACCGGACGATTATCCCACGGAATGTCCGTTTAGCCGAAGCGCCCAGCCACGGTACTCCTGTGATGTATTACGATAAGAGTTCACTGGGTTCCAAAGCGTATCTTGGGTTGGCCGGCGAATTATTGCGCCGGGAAGAACAACAACAAAAGGCCGAAGCCTCAGCGTGAGTGATTGGTTATGACATTGAAAAAACGCGGTTTAGGTAAAGGTCTGGAAGCATTGCTGGGCACCAGTCAGGTGGCCCGACAAAAGCAAATAGTCAGTGATATACAGGCCGATGCTGCACAAAATCGGGTTGATAATCAGACCGGTGAGTTACAAACCCTGCCGGTAACCTGGCTGCGTCCAGGAAAATATCAGCCACGACGCGATATGTCGCAGGATGCACTGGAAGATCTGGCCAATTCGATCCGCGCACAAGGCGTGATCCAGCCGATTGTGGTGCGCCGGATCGCCGATCAGCAATATGAGATCATCGCCGGTGAGCGTCGCTGGCGTGCCAGTCAGTTAGTGCGACTGGAAAGCGTGCCTTGTCTGATTAAAAACGTCGAAGACAACGCTGCCGTGGCGATCGCGCTGATTGAAAATATTCAACGGGAAGATCTGAATGCCATTGAAGAAGCTGTGGCATTACAGCGTTTAATGACCGAATTTGAACTGTCCCATCAGCAAGTGGCGGAAGCAGTCGGTAAATCCCGTTCTGCCGTCAGTAATTTGCTGCGTTTGAATCAGCTGAATGACGATGTCAAACAGTTGGTTGAACACGGTGATCTGGATATGGGGCATGCGCGTGCGCTGCTCAGTCTGGACGGTGAATTGCAAAGCGATACGGCTCGAACGGTAGCGCAGAAAGGTTTAACCGTACGAGATACCGAGCGGTTGGTACAGAAGCTGCTCAACCCACCTGCAGCTAAAGCCGAACCACAGATGGATCAGCAAGGTGTTGCCTGGTCGGAAGCCTTGTCTGAAAAATTGGGTGTTTCCGTGCAATTTGTCAGGGCGGGTGAAGACAATGGCAAGATTGTATTGAGTTATCAAAGTTGTGCAGAATTTGAAAAAATCCGCCACTTCTTTAATTTGAGTTAGTTCACAAAAACGACTGGTTTTTTCATTTTTGTTAGGCTACTGTTTTGTTTAAATTAGCAAAAAAAATCCTTTTGCACCAATCAGTTACATTTAACTTATATGTTAAAAAGCCGTTGAGCGAGTTTTTAACAAAAGGATGTTTTTTTGTTGGTTTTATGTTAATAAAACGCGCCTGAATAGGGCGTTACAAAATCGGAGAAAGCTGAATGCTGCCAAGACCGGCGATGAGTGTTAAAACTATGGCGTGGTCTGTGCTTTGGGTTCAGCTTGCACTGATAGTGGTAGCGGCATTGATCGCCTTATTGGTGAAAGACGCCGCTACTGCGGGTTCTGTCTTAAGCGGAGGCGGAACTTACTGGGTACCGCAGCTACTGTTCAGTATCATCAGCACCTCACGGCCTGAACGTGAACTGGATGTTGGACTGGTGCTGTGGGATGTCTATCTGGCTGCAGGCTCAAAATTGATCTCCACGCTGGTTTGTTTTGTGGTGGTGTTCAAATGGCTGGATGTGAATCATGCCGTTGTGCTGATCACGTTTAGTCTGTTGCTTGCCAGTCAGTGGATAATATCGTTAACCCTCAACAATCGTTACTAGGAACTAGCATGGCTTCCACAGGAGAAACGCTTACTTCCCAGGAATATATTGCCCACCATTTGCATCATTTGCAGGTTGGCAGTGGCTTCTGGACGGTAAATATCGACTCCATGGTTTTTTCCGTGGTCTTGGGAACGCTGTTTATCTGGTTGTTCCGTAAAGTGGCTGTTAAAGCGACCAGCGGTGTGCCGGGTAAACTGCAGTGTTTTGTTGAGATAGTGTTTGGTTTTGTGGATGATACGGTCAAAGGTATTTTCCATGGCAAAAACAAACTGATCGCGCCGCTCGCGCTGACAGTTTTTGTCTGGATATTCCTGATGAACATGATGGACTTACTGCCCATCGATTATCTGCCTCATCTGGCACAACTCAGCAATATTCCCTACCTGCGCGTGGTTCCATCTGCAGACGTTAATATCACCTTGTCCATGTCGTTTGGTGTGTTCTTCCTGATCCTGTTCTACAGCATCAAGATGAAAGGGCTGTCCGGTTTCGTGAAGGAACTGACACTGACACCATTCAATCATTGGGCTTTCGTGCCTATTAACCTGTTGTTGGAAACCGTTACCCTGATTTCCAAACCTATCTCTCTGGGTTTGCGACTATTCGGCAACATGTATGCGGGCGAGATGATTTTCATCCTGATCGCCGGGATGCTGCCGTGGTGGTCTCAGTGGTTACTGAATGTGCCGTGGGCTATCTTCCACATTCTGGTAATTACGCTGCAGGCGTTTATTTTCATGGTGTTGACAATTGTATATTTGTCAATGGCTTGTGAAGAACATTAATTTTTTGATCAACGTTTTGTTCATATATTGACGGAGAAAAATCATGGAGATGTTATTCATCGCTGCGGGTCTGATGATGGGTCTGGCTGCAATCGGCGCGGCAATCGGTATCGGTGTTCTGGGCGGTAAATTCCTGGAAGGTGCTGCACGTCAGCCTGACCTGCTGCCTCTGCTGCGTACCCAATTCTTTATCGTCATGGGTCTGGTGGACGCGATCCCAATGATCGCGGTAGGTCTGGGTATGTACGTTATGTTCGCAGTCGCGAAGTAATACGGTACCGGGCATTCATTTTTTAAGGGAGATGGGCAGTGAATATCAATGCAACCATCCTCGGCCAGACGATTGCTTTCATCCTTTTTGTTTGGTTCTGTATGAAGTTTGTGTGGCCGCCTCTGATGGCTGCCATCGAAAAACGTCAGAAAGAAATTGCTGACGGTATGGCTTCAGCAGACCGTGCGAAAAAAGACCTGGACTTGGCGCAGAACAAAGCCATGGAACAGATCAAGGAAGCAAAACAGCAAGCTGCTGAGATTATCGAGCAGGCCAATAAACGCCGTGCTCAAGTTATTGATGAAGCCAATCAGGACGCGATGGCGGAACGGGAAAAAATCCTGAACCAGGCCAAAGCGGAAATTGAGGCTGAACGCAACCGTGCGAAAGAAGAGCTCCGTAAACATGTTGCTGCTTTGGCAGTTGCTGGTGCGGAAAAAATTCTGGAGCGTCAGCTGGACAGTGCCGCGAACAGCGCCATTGTTGACAAGCTGGTTGCTGAACTCTAAGGGGAGCCGGGGCTATGTCTGAAGTGACAACCATTGCGCGCCCCTACGCCAAAGCTGCGTTCGAATTAGCCGTTGAGCAGAAAGCGGTGGACAGCTGGTTATCGATGTTGCTCTTTGCGGCCGAAGTGTCAAAAGACAATACCGTACAACAGCTAATTCACAGCTCGATGGCGCCAGAACAACTGGCGCAGTTGTTTAACCAAATTTGTGGTGAACAACTCAACGAGCAAGGCCAGAACCTGATCCGGGTGATGGCTGAAAACGGACGTTTGAGTGTACTGCCTGCCGTCGTTGCTGAGTTTTCAGCATTGAAAGCAGAACTGGACAAAGAGCTGGAAGCGCAGATCACCTCTGCGACAGCGTTATCTGAAGCGGAAAAAGCGAAAATCCAGAAATCTCTGGAAACACGTTATCAGCGCACAGTACGTCTGAATTGTCAGCTGGATCCATCTCTGATGGCTGGTCTGGTGATCAAGATCGGTGATGACATCATCGATGCCAGCGTTCGCAGTAAACTCAACCGCTTGGCGGAAGCATTGCAATCTTGATTGGGGATTAAAGCATGCAACTCAACTCCACTGAAATTGCCGAGCTGATTAAAAAGCGTATCGCGCAATTTAACGTCGTGACCGAGGCCCGCAATGAAGGGACTATCGTATCGGTCAGCGACGGTATTATTCGTATTCATGGCCTTGCTGATGTTATGCAAGGTGAAATGATCGAACTGCCTGGCAACAGCTATGGTCTGGCTCTGAATCTGGAGCGTGACTCTGTTGGTGCTATCGTCATGGGCCCATACACTGATCTGGCTGAAGGCCAGAAAGTAACGGGTACCGGTCGTATTTTGGAAGTGCCTGTAGGTCGTGGTCTGCTGGGCCGTGTGGTAAACACACTGGGTCAGCCTATTGATGGTAAAGGTCCTATCGAAAACGATGGCTTTGCCCCAGTAGAAGTGATTGCACCGGGCGTAATCGAACGTCAATCTGTTTCTCAGCCAGTACAAACTGGTTATAAAGCAGTTGATGCGATGATCCCAATCGGCCGTGGCCAGCGTGAGCTGATCATCGGTGACCGTCAGACCGGTAAAACCGCACTGGCGATCGACGCGATCATCAACCAGAAAGATTCCGGCATCAAATGTGTGTACGTGGCTATCGGCCAGAAAGCGTCAACCATCGCCAACGTGGTGCGCAAACTGGAAGAGCACGGTGCACTGGCTAACACCATCGTGGTGGTCGCATCTGCTTCTGAATCAGCATCTCTGCAATATCTGGCGCCTTACTCTGGTTGTACCATGGGTGAGTATTTCCGTGACCGCGGTGAAGATGCACTGATTATTTATGACGATCTGTCTAAGCACGCTGTGGCTTACCGTCAGATCTCTCTGCTGTTGCGCCGTCCACCAGGACGTGAAGCTTACCCAGGCGACGTGTTCTATTTACACTCTCGTTTGCTGGAGCGTGCTTCTCGCGTCAACACAGATTATGTAGAAACGTTTACCAAAGGTGCGGTAAAAGGCCAAACCGGTTCATTGACTGCACTGCCAATCATTGAAACTCAGGCTGGTGACGTATCTGCATTCGTTCCGACCAACGTAATTTCGATTACTGACGGTCAGATCTTCCTGACAACTCAGTTGTTCAACGCCGGTATTCGTCCTGCGGTTGACCCGGGTATTTCGGTATCCCGTGTCGGTGGTGCTGCTCAGACCAAGATCATCAAAAAACTGTCCGGTGGTATTCGTACTGCTCTGGCGCAGTATCGTGAACTGGCGGCATTCGCGCAGTTCTCTTCTGATCTGGACGATGCAACCCGCAAACAGCTGAGCCATGGTCAGAAAGTGACTGAGCTGATGAAGCAGAAACAGTACGCACCAATGAGTGTGGCTCAGCAAGCGCTGGTACTGTTCGCTGCTGAGCGTGGCTATCTGGAAGATGTCGAACTGAACAAGATCGGCGACTTTGAAGCAGCGCTGCTCTCTTATGCCAACAATGAGCATGCTGATTTGATGGCTGAAGTGAATGCAAAAGCAGATTACAACGATGATATCGTTGCGCGTCTGTCTGCATTGATCGACAGCTTCAAAGCGACTCATACCTGGTAATAACGCGGCTGCCGTAAGGCAGCCTCTGATGTGGAGAGTCAGCAATGGCCGGCGCAAAAGAGATACGCAATAAAATCGCCAGTGTGAAGAACACGCAAAAGATCACCGGTGC
>MTLE01000080.1_pt1 | contig 55172 bp, 49 predicted proteins | sample 1982461 | NCBI WGS metagenome assembly MTLE01 (sample SAMN05712605, study PRJNA340218) | biofilm metagenome | isolation source: sample SPL anode biofilm adapted to -200 mV | place: USA | collected 2012-02-03 | reverse complement strand
CCCCGGGCGGGACGCGACTCAGATCCGGATATAACGGCAGAGCGCGCAGAGGTTTCAATCCACGCGCCCCGGGCGGGACGCGACGTAAATCGTTGGCGCAGTATTCCCGCATCAGCTCGTTTCAATCCACGCGCCCCGGGCGGGACGCGACGTAAGCAATAAACGTAATAGTGTTTGTGTTTGCAGGTTTCAATCCACGCGCCCCGGGCGGGACGCGACGCGCATCTGGCAGAGTTGGCGTTGCAGGCTTACGGTTTCAATCCACGCGCCCCGGGCGGGACGCGACTGTTGCTGATTTTTGTTTTAGTTGCGCATTAACTGTTTCAATCCACGCGCCCCGGGCGGGACGCGACGGTTGCGCCGTCTGGACGATTTGATATTGCAGTGGTTTCAATCCACGCGCCCCGGGCGGGACGCGACCTGCGCTGACCATTTGCATTCTGCAGCATTGCCTGTTTCAATCCACGCGCCCCGGGCGGGACGCGACTTCGGGTTTTACGTTTCCGCCGTCTGCTGTTGTGTTTCAATCCACGCGCCCCGGGCGGGACGCGACCTGCTAACCCCGACGGAATAAAAGTGGGCGCAACGTTTCAATCCACGCGCCCCGGGCGGGACGCGACAATGTGCGGTGTTTTCGATTCCCTGCTATCTGGTGTTTCAATCCACGCGCCCCGGGCGGGACGCGACCATGACTCAGTCAGGACAAAACTTGACTCAGTCAGTTTCAATCCACGCGCCCCGGGCGGGACGCGACAGTTTTTATTTTGATTCACATTCTATCATTACAAGTTTCAATCCACGCGCCCCGGGCGGGACGCGACGGTCAGCCCGTTGGTAAGGTTTTAGATATTTCGGGTTTCAATCCACGCGCCCCGGGCGGGACGCGACTTGAGCCGGTTACAAAGCAAAGCGCGGAAGACATTGTTTCAATCCACGCGCCCCGGGCGGGACGCGACTGTAGACATCAAACCAAAAGGTTATTTTGCATCAGTTTCAATCCACGCGCCCCGGGCGGGACGCGACCCAGAATTGGCAAGCGGATCAGCTAACTAAACTAGTTTCAATCCACGCGCCCCGGGCGGGACGCGACCGCACAACGGTCAGGCGTGTGGCATCGCGGACCTGTTTCAATCCACGCGCCCCGGGCGGGACGCGACATCATCATCAAATTCTTTCCATTCCTCTACCGTGTTTCAATCCACGCGCCCCGGGCGGGACGCGACGTGGGTAAACGTTTTGAACAGAAGCGGCGATATAGTTTCAATCCACGCGCCCCGGGCGGGACGCGACTTTCTCTTTGTTCTTGTCTCATTGGTTTCACGTGTTTCAATCCACGCGCCCCGGGCGGGACGCGACGTGATCAGCCACATCCTGTGCTCTTTCTTTAAAAGTTTCAATCCACGCGCCCCGGGCGGGACGCGACGCCTAACCGATGAGTTAATAATAGCAAACTGACAGTTTCAATCCACGCGCCCCGGGCGGGACGCGACCAAAGAATACCGACACTGTATAGGTACCGAAAAGGTTTCAATCCACGCGCCCCGGGCGGGACGCGACGGTATCCATTGCCAATCACATTAAGCTCTTGGCATGTTTCAATCCACGCGCCCCGGGCGGGACGCGACATCATTTTCTGTGACTTCTTTACCGTCCCACATGTTTCAATCCACGCGCCCCGGGCGGGACGCGACATTGCAGTATATAGTCTATAGGATTGTATAGATATGTTTCAATCCACGCGCCCCGGGCGGGACGCGACACCTGTTAAAAATCTTAATTCATCTAATCTTATGTTTCAATCCACGCGCCCCGGGCGGGACGCGACTCGATTAGTTCATTTATTGATTGGTTCCCTAAAGGTTTCAATCCACGCGCCCCGGGCGGGACGCGACTTGACCAAAATAGATCCATTAGGTTTCCATTAAGTTTCAATCCACGCGCCCCGGGCGGGACGCGACTTGTGCGTTATAGCGCACGATGTAAACCAGATGAGTTTCAATCCACGCGCCCCGGGCGGGACGCGACTTTCATCCTAGTACCTCCCTATTAGTAAACTAAAGTTTCAATCCACGCGCCCCGGGCGGGACGCGACATATGGCAACCGATTTTTGAATCTTTCATTTTCAGGTTTCAATCCACGCGCCCCGGGCGGGACGCGACTTCTTTTCTTGCGACAGCAATAAAACCTATTCACGTTTCAATCCACGCGCCCCGGGCGGGACGCGACACCTCTGATTTCTTACATGGATAATATTTTAGGTGTTTCAATCCACGCGCCCCGGGCGGGACGCGACAAGATTATGTTTCTAAATATCCAGAAGGAGAAACTGTTTCAATCCACGCGCCCCGGGCGGGACGCGACCCAGCTCACCGAACTGGACGCATCTCGCCAGTGGGTTTCAATCCACGCGCCCCGGGCGGGACGCGACATGGCACAATAGGTTTATAAACATCTTTCACGCGTTTCAATCCACGCGCCCCGGGCGGGACGCGACTCTGGATGAAATCAGAGATGGTTTACTGGAGCTCGTTTCAATCCACGCGCCCCGGGCGGGACGCGACGGCGCAACTGATTGCGGTCATCCGGATGTGTCTGGTTTCAATCCACGCGCCCCGGGCGGGACGCGACGCTGCAACTCATACGTATTTTTACCGGTGGCCTTAGTTTCAATCCACGCGCCCCGGGCGGGACGCGACTTAGTTGCATTCAGTGATGCTTGCGCATACTTCATGTTTCAATCCACGCGCCCCGGGCGGGACGCGACCGGACAACGTGCCCATATTGGCGGCGGCAGCACCAGTTTCAATCCACGCGCCCCGGGCGGGACGCGACTCAAAGACGTTGTTTATTAAACAGGCCGAGATGGGTTTCAATCCACGCGCCCCGGGCGGGACGCGACGACACTTCTTTACTCAATTCATTCATCCTGTCTGGTTTCAATCCACGCGCCCCGGGCGGGACGCGACCCCATCGACGATCATCGCCTCTGGGATCAGATGGCTGTTTCAATCCACGCGCCCCGGGCGGGACGCGACTGAGCCTTGCTGCATCTGGCTTGCGTGATGTTTCGTTTCAATCCACGCGCCCCGGGCGGGACGCGACCTTTTTGTTGATATAATGTTTTAGCCTTCTACTGGTTTCAATCCACGCGCCCCGGGCGGGACGCGACCCAGTGAGTTTGGCTCAATCGGATTTGGCGTCTGTTTCAATCCACGCGCCCCGGGCGGGACGCGACCTGCATGCACCACGTTTGTTCTTGTAAGTATTACTGTTTCAATCCACGCGCCCCGGGCGGGACGCGACCTGATGTTTTCCAGTATGTGCAAGTTTCGGTTAGGTTTCAATCCACGCGCCCCGGGCGGGACGCGACGTTAGCCAGTTAGCAGATGTCATTGATGGAGATAAGTTTCAATCCACGCGCCCCGGGCGGGACGCGACGATGCTATTGGTTGCAATGCGGAAACCGTGTAGCGTTTCAATCCACGCGCCCCGGGCGGGACGCGACTGCCTTTTTGCAAAGGCATGAAAAGTCTAGCGAATTAGCAAAGTTTCCGCTACACATTACTCATCAACAGATGAATTTGATTTGTATTTTCTTAAAAATTAAAAAAAGGATTCTGTATCAAGATGTTAAGACGCCGCTAACATACCTGATTATTAAAGAGCACTACCGGATAGCGGCTAAATAATTATGCTGTCAGCAAACAGATCAATGGCAGGCTTGGCACCATGATGTTCAACTTTACCGCGCCAGTTTTTTCCTAACAGATAAAAACGAAGACTATCTACTTCTCTATCATATTCCCGGAATAATTTGGCTTTTAACTCGACCCATTGAGCAGGATCTACTTCGCACTCGAATACTGAGTATTGCACTCTGGTACCATAGTCCTGGCAAATTTTTGCAATACGCCTCAAGCGTGTGCTGCCAGATTCAGAATTCAGCGCGACATCGTACGTGATAAGCACCATCATATGCGAATCCTCTTGCCTACTTACTGATAAATGGGGGATAATACGCCAAATCACCTCTGATATGGCGAGCTAGCAACATTGCCTGGACATGAGGAAGCAAGCCAATTTCAACTTCTTCATCCAAAAACAAGTGACGGATTTTCTGTTGCTTTTTGGCTTGATACTCCTGCAAAACTAATTTTCTGGCAGCATCTTTCAGGCAAACCGAACCTGACTCTGACACATCAAAATCATCCGGTTTGATCTGTTGTCGATTAAGCAGAGACAATACCAATCTATCAGCAATGAAAGCGCGAAATTCCTCTAATAGATCCAGTGCTAAACTATCCCGCCCGGGACGCTCGCAGTGTAAAAAACCCACCTGTGGGTCTAAACCCACGCCCTGAAGTGCAGCACTGATATCGTTACCCAATATCGAATATAAAAATGAAAGCAGTGCATTGATCGGATCTGTCGGTGGCCTACGAACCCGTCCGGGAAAACTGAAGCCATCGGCATTATCTGACAACAAATGATCAAACACAGAGAAATAGCGTGCAGCCGCCTCCCCTTCATAGCCCCGAATCTTATCGATGTCCTCTGTCCCCTTCAGAGTATCAAGAATCTGGTTCAACGCTGTAATCTGTTCCGTCAGAGGCTGTTGAATACCATGGTTACGCTGCTGCCGTTGTAAAACCTGTTTTTGAGCCTGTATCTTGGCAGCCACAATGTTACGGGCAATAGATGCTGAATCATCATCCACCCGCTTAAATTGCGCCCGTCGCAACAGTACATTGCCGGATTGCTTACCCTGTATTCGAGCCAGAAAACGGCCATACTCGGTGAAAAAAGCCATATGGACGCCATGCTCGCCACAAAAGCCCATCACTTGCGGCGATACCAATACATTACCAAAGCAAAAGATGCCGCCAATGCCATGTATTGGTAACTGAGCAGCTTTTTGCCGGTTGATTTCAACGACCAAGGTTTCGCGCTCCTTATGGAGATAAGCACCTTGTGTATTGATATACAGGTTATTCTGAAGCTTCTTCATCAACTGTGTCCGTACGGAAAAGTCGCTGCTGATAGGTAATACTTTGATCTCTTGCCAATAGCTGAGGCTGGCACAAATCAAACAGGCTACACGCCTTACAGTGCTTCCCATATTGAGCTTTAGGTGTGATCCCGCTTTCAAGCATGTCTCTTACCTGGGAAATTACTGCACGCGTATGTTCACGTAACTGTGTACTGAATTGTACCGGGTGACGATGCCGAGTTTGGTGATACCAAAGGGCTCCCTGTGTCACGGACTTTCCTGTCATTTCCTCCAGACATAGAGCCTGCGAACAGAGCTGAATCTCATCCCAATCACTGGGTTTAGGCTTGCCTCTTTTGTATTCCACAGGAAACAGCTCGCCAGTAGCCACTACGCATTCAACCAAGTCCAGTTTGCCTGTTAAACCCAAGCTGGGAGCCGCCACCAGCACTCCCCGCTCATATTTGATTCCCTTGCGGAATTCGGGTTCGCCACTATCCACCCTCTCATGGATCAAATTTCCCTGTGCAGTCAGAAAATTATCTGCCCACACCTGTTCATTATGAATAAGTGCACATTGCCTTGGGCAAAAAGCATAATGCTGCAAGGCTGAGAGGGGGATAAGGCGCTGGTCCATGGCTTAGCCTAATACTCGTTGCAATACTACCCCTTCAGGCATATTTAAATCGTTTACATGTACCTGATAATCGGAGAATTGCCGGGCTGGACCTTGGGCGATTTTTTTGACGTCTACACGATCAAATAGCTCATGTGCAGGCGCATTGCCTAATTTGCTGTCATGTTTGAAAACATATAAGCCGCGTGTTGCCATCAAGCCTCTGGCAGCCGAGCGATCATGTTCGAACATTGATGCCAAAGCCTGCCACAGCAAATCTAAATCCTCTTCACCGAACCCTGTTTGCTCAGCCAAGTTAGCTGAAACGAAACCATGAGCCATGTAGAGACCGTATGGAACCGTGAATTTACGCCCCATCGTACGGTTATCACCACCCTGATTTTCTGCTTCTTTCTCTGTAGTCACGGCCATACGAGTAATTGAATGCTCAGATGAAACAATAGGATCCACAGAACGAGCAAAAGTTAGCTGAACAGGCCCACGCACCTGACCACAATTCACACCTGTTGACATAACAGCGCCAAATGTACGAACATCAAAGAAGTTGGTACACATCCACTGTCTGGCCTCATCAACTTTATCGCCACCCTTGCGCTTTTTATCTTCGTTTTTCAGCAAATCTTCTGCACCAATAGCAATGTATGCACGTTCATGGGTTTTATTCAGAACAGCTTTTTCCTTTACATAAATCTCATATGGTGGCTTCTCAGATTTAACCAATCCAACAAAATTCCGCACTTTGCGTTTCAAGCAAACATCTGTTACCAATCCACTCCCCGTTTCAGCATCAATACGAGGCAAGTTACCTGCATCCGGATCTCCATTCGGATTACCGTCTTTTACATCAAATAAAAGAACAAAATCGTAACGGTTAGAAATAGCCATGGTTATGCTCCTTGCTCAGAAACTTGTGATTGGTTTGTATCATTTTTGGTAAACAACGCCTGACGCTGCTGGTAATATCCGATAGCAAAACGCCCTTGATCATCTAAGCTCAATTGTGGAGGAAATCCGGCGGCAGATAATCCAGACATCACTTCACCGAGCTGCTTTTCAAAATAAATTTCTCGACCCTTTTCCAACTTGCCAAGATGATGATTTTTCATACGCAGTAATATTGGAAAAACACTGGCTGGTGTACCCGATGCGGCCGCATAGTAACGATCTCGAATAGTGGCATTGATGCTAGGACTTGACTCTTCCTGAATTTTTTCAAGTAGCGCAAATAAACGACCAATGCGATAACCTGGGTTGGTATTTTCTTTATCCAGTGACACAGCAATCTCCTTATCAGGATTAGATTGAAAACGTGCTTTACGATTGAGGCAGGCTTTTATGATGGCAGCCCGTTCATAGCTGACATGGCGTTCTGCCTGTATGCGGCGAAGTGCAGCCTGAAATAAAGAGTTTGGATATGGACTGCCACTCAGAATGGTTCGCATCCATTCCCCGGCTAAATTAGGCGGAATATTTTCTGTCTTCCCCAATGCCGCAATAGATCTCAGTAAAGACCACATCGAAAGATATTCTTTTTCTAAAGGTTTATGCACAATACTGAGATCATGAAAATGGCTGGCAATTCTGGTGGAAAACTCAGCAACTGTTCCCACATGCCAAAAACGTACTGAAATTCGCGCAGAGTTCGGTGATAACCCTAATACAAAGAATCTGGTTTGCTGATCTTCCGGAGGAATAAGACCTTTATCAACAGCCAGCAACAACGTTCTGACTTTTTCAATATGCTGGTCTGGGTCATCTTTTTCTGGCTCATCGAACCAAGCAGCAAAATCATTCTCAATATGCGAGGCTTTGTCAGACCAGAAAACAGTGGTTGCATCACCAACTTGAATTCTTTGATTGGAGTCCATTCTCAAAAGATGATTAACCGCTTTTACATATTTTTGAGCAGATATCTTACTTATTGGTGCATTAGCTGCTTTCTTTTTTCCATATGAACAGAATGGCTCTTTATTAAAAGACACTATAGATGCACCAGATGTCTGAGCCTCTCTCACTCCCTTAATAACTGTATGTGTTAACTCAATTTCCTGTTTATCCAAGCCAGATACTAAACAAAATCCAGTTTCAGAACCCGACTCTCCATCCTGTTCTAGATTACTAATCACAGAAAATACCGCAGGCCGCTCGAATATATAGCAATCATCCGTTACTAGTCGGAATAAGATAACCGGATTACCACTATTAATTTGTTCACCAAAGTCAACGTGTCCCAGAATAGGTAAAAAACTCTCTTTATTCTCCCTGCCATTTTTAAGAAATTTTAAGACAGCTAAAACGCCTTCATCTTTTGGTGATGGGAAATATTGTTCTATTGTTGAAATAAAACTACTTAGTTTCAGTTCCCCTTTATTCCCAAGACCAAAAACAAAAGCAGAATTATCCCAAAGTAAGTTCGCATCTTTAGAACTATTACTGTGTTTTAATGCTTGCTTTCCAATATTTGGCAAAAACATGACTCTCGGAAAAGACTTCTTTCCTGATAACTCTTGCAAGCAATGCAAGTCTACAAATTGGCCATTTAGATCAAGAAAAATAACAAAATCAGCGCCCTTAGATATCCAACCATCTGGAGGTAACTCATCTTTTTTGCGTTCATAGTATTGGTTCAGTGCCTGCAAGATCATCCTCTGACCTCCTCACTATCCCATGCCGGAACCTGCACCACGCCATGCTGCATGGCAGCATTGAAAAATTTTGGCATGGGATTCTGACGATCAGAATAATCCAGGTCATATAACATCCAGCCAAGAGGGCGATCATCTGGAATTGGAAGAGGTTCCGTATCCAATGATTCTTCTTTGATAAGACGAAAAGCACAGGAGAATTCTCGGTTACCAAGATATGGCTGGTTAAAACATTGCCCTTTACCAGCCCGACGTTCAAACATTGCGGCATACTTGCCGTAGTCTGAATCAGGATCTTTGTTTTGGTCGAAGATAAGATCAGCGAACAAGCGATATTTAACATTCTTTAGGAATAACCCTGCTCTTTGCTGCCTGTCATCCTCTATATTAATCCCCAGTGGTGATGAATCCTGACCGTTTATTTGTTTTGAGGTAGGTATTGCGGCAACTTTACCTACCTCATTACGGCGAACTGACACCCAAGATATCGGTTGTAATACATCAATACGGGTTATCTGCCACCGTATCGCTGGCTTCCAGAAAATCGCTTCAAAAATTGCACGTGCTGCCGAGGGAGTAATGACATCATAACTGACACGTTCCACTTTCATTTCCGGCCTGGTGAAGCAAGCATAATCTCCACTGACCTCCAAACAGAAATTGATGGGCATATGTTCTCCTTGTGTTAAATCACACTCTGCGCTGGGTTACCTGTGTATATCTTGCCTGCAGGTAGCAATCCCAGCAATTCGTCATAAGCGTTTGTTACACAGACCCCGAAAATACCTGGAGACAACTCTTCAACAGCCCCAATGCTTTTCAAAGCAAGAAATTCCGGATCGTAAATATTCACACTGTAACGCTGTAATTTGCGCATCAGCGTGCGATGAGGCCCCTCACGTTTCAATCTGTCCATTAAATCAAATCCAACAATACCATATGGAACCAAAATTGTAGTTCCAATATCAGGAATGAGCCTAAAGCGTTCTGCCGCCGTTCTGAATTGAACCTCACCACAACTGGCACCCTGAGTCAGTAAAGGCATTATCTGGTGTGCATCAGCATCAACCTGAGCAAAAAACTGTCGGAAATACACATTGAAAAGCTGGTGCGATAAAAGGTCGTCTTCCTTTTGATGCCAGACAGTTCGTGTCGCTTGTTCACCAAATAACAACAGTCCTTTTGCTGGTGATTTTGGTGGCTGAAATACTACGACCTTACCTTTACTAAGTTTACCTTCACGATTACACCGACCAGCGGCCTGTGCAATCGAATCCAACCCAGCCAGAGCTCTGTATACCACGGGAAAATCCAAATCGACTCCGGCTTCTACCAGTTGGGTACTCACTACACGCAAATTTTCCCCGGCCTTAAGCCTTTTTTTAATGTCAGAAATTATTCTGGATCTATGTTCACCACACATCAGGGCAGATAAATGAATTGTTCCTTCTGGCATCAAGTCAAAGAGTTCTCTCGCATCACGCCTACTATTTACAATCACCAATACACTCGGGTACTGAAGCAGTTCTTGCGCTAATTCATTCCAACTGTAACGAACACTTAAATCTGAGGGTTTCTGAATTTCAACGCGCTTCATCTGAGAAAAAAGCCCGTCAACGTCAGAGATAATTTCCTTTTTTGCATCCAGCCCTTCGAAAACAACACGATCAAAACTGTCTTTGACTGTTCCCAAAGCCGGTTGAGTTGCGGTAGACAGGACTAAAGTCACGCCGTAATGGTCAGTTAAAAGACAAAGAACATTCAAAATTGGTTTTAAATAATCAGGTGGTAATAGCTGAGCCTCATCCAGAATAATTACTGAATTAGCTAGGTTATGTAATTTTCGGCAACGGCTGGTTCGGGCAGAAAAAAGAGACTCCAGCAACTGCACGTTAGTCGTCACAATGATCGGAACATCCCAGTTTTCTGAAGCCAGCCGATTTCTGGTATTTTCCTGCTCCGGCGAATCAGGGTCCAAATTAGAATGATGTTCAAGTACAGCATCATCTCCAAAAATATGGCGGTATTGTTCCGCGGTCTGCTCAATAATGCTGGTATAGGGTATGGCAACTATAATGCGATGTTTGTTGTGCTTTATGGCGTGTTCAAGTGCAAAAGCCATTCCTGATAAAGTTTTTCCGCCCCCTGTTGGTACAGTCAATGTGAATACACCCTGACTTTCCAATGCAGCTTCGCGGCAATCCCTGAGTATTTCAGCACGTTTTTGGTTTACTAATGTCGCTTCAGCGGATGCTGATTTAACAGCCATATAGTTATCAAACTGTTGTTTTAAATACTCAATTGAATAAGGATTGGCTCTTTGCTGTGCCTGCACAGGGTCCATGAACCGTTCTGTATCCAGAAAGTCTGCGTCGACCAGACAAGAAAAAAGCATCCGCAACCACAAATGCAGCCCATTTGAACCACCACGAGGTCTGGATAAATCTTTAACATTTGTAGTAGAAGCAACGATATCCTGAGGTATACCTGTTGTTTTCAATACCTCAGCTAAATGTTGTTCTTGTTCAGCCCGAACCAACCGGTTAAAAAGACTTGCGGTTCCTGCTTCAGCTTTATTCCAATCGGGTAAACCTGAGTGATGGCCGGCTATAAGATAAGCAAGAAATCTACCGGCTGATTTATTCCACGCAACTGCGTGTGCGGCACCAGCTTCAGAATGAACAGGCTTACCAGACTGTTCAATGTGCGCATCTTCGCTATAACCAGAAACAATTCGAATATACTGCTGGAATGCTGGACGGTACTTACCTAAGTCATGCCAAAGACCAGCTAAAATAGCCCAATTCTGTCCATCAAATGGTTGTGCAAATTTAGCCGCGAGTTTACTAACGCTTTTCAGATGGTCGGATAGCTCGTGTAATGACCAATTACCGTTTTCACTCTGTTTTACATGAGCTATAAACTCTCTTTGCGATTCACTAGGCGCTGTATTAGTCATTACTCTTATTTCCAAAACCTTCTAATATAAAACTGAAATTAAAGTAGCCATAAGAAACTCGCAACACTGTACAAATCCTCAGGTTAACTGAATTTACCAACCTGATATCTCAATGGCGGTCAGCTGTTGAAAAGCCACTGCTTGACGTCATCTCTGTTTACCAGCACCAGTTGCTGCGCTTCGGGTTTGCCATCGAGGTATTTGGTGTTGACCTGCATTTCTCTGAGCAGATAGTCGGCAAGTGCGGCGCGGGTTTTGATGTGGAGCGTGCCGTTTTCCATCTGGTAATCATTGGCAAGAACGTCACGCTGGGCGGGGCTTAAACGAGGATCGGGTGACAGAATCAGGGTTACTCTGGTTTGCCAGGCTTCATCTTTGTCGATGGAGTGAGGCGATGGTCCTTCTATTTCAGCTTCACCACGGAAACGGCTCAGCACCAAATCGCGAAATCCCTGCGATTTCTCACAATATCCCCTGACATGAAAGCGGGTTCCGGCTTTGACCAGGCTGTGCGGGCTGAAAATACGGCCTTCATCTTCGGGATTGGAAAGCGACACATAATTTACTTCGACCCGCGCATGCTGATGGATGGCTTTCACCAGTGTGGCGATAATCCGGCGGGAAATATTGCGCTCAGGTAATTCAAGCCGGGCAGCACAGGTATTGGGTAAGGGATGCGATAAAGCAAAGTGACCTGTTTCGAGCCAGACGAGAAATTCATCCAGTCCGCCATGGAAGTATTGTGGTTGTCGGTCATCGGCAAAGCCGTAGCAGGCTTTATCCAGTTTGATAAGGTGTGCGGGGTGCAATCGCTGGTGAAGGGCAAAATCTTTATATGCTTGTTGGCGGGTAATACCAAACTGGGTTTCGAGGTCCTTGTTGCGAACTTCTCCCATCCAAAAAGCGAGCATCTCCAGAAATGCAAACCTGTCGCCAGGTAGTTTGGCACTGCTCATGCTCCCCCTCCTTGGAGTAAATAGGCTAGTCGTGTTCCCATCTGAGCCTATTCAGTATAGTCCTCTTTCTTAGAAATATGATGCTTTTAATATTGAATCCAGCCGACATAAACTAACGGCACAGCGTCACCGCCGTGCCATTTCTGTATTTGTCCATTCGTTACCCGCGAATATCCGCTTTTTCCGCAGACTGCATTTCTGCCATCAGTCCGCCGTTGCCGCTACCCGCCGGGATTTTGACCTGAGCCAGTTGTTCTTGGGCTTTTTCATCGGAGATCACTTTTCCGGGATAACGGGATGCCATCAACTGTTTCATCAGGCCACCATTCTGATGACCGTCATCGGCGATCTGAACCTGCGCCAAGCGCGCCTGCGCGGCCGGGTCGGTGATCACTTGTGGCTGATATTTCTTCGCCATCATCTGGGCCATCAAGCCACCATTGCCATCGCCACCAGCAGCCTGTGCCGCATTCAGAACCAGCGCAGATGCCAGAACAACCAGAGAATTACGGATCATGTTTTTCATCTTGTTCACTCCTAATTCAGCATTACCAACCCGTGATTACGCGCTTAAACCCGCCCAGTTTGGTGCGATGGCGGTGCCTAAACCGGCGCCATACCCCAGATAGATGTTGAAACCGGCCACCGCTTCGAGATAACGGGCATTTTTCAGGGCACCCGCATCTACGACTTTAAAGCCCAGATCGGTAGCGACTGCGGTGACTGTCTGTTTTGCCGCCGCGTCGTCACTGGCAACGAAAACCTGAACCTGTTCACCATTTGGTAATTTCGAACCACCTGCCAGCACTTGTGCGAATACCGTATTGAACGCTTTCACCAGTTTCACGCCCGGTACCGCTTTGGCGATCTCTTCTGCGGCAGAGGTGCTGTGACCGATGGTCAGGCCCATATAGTCGGCGGTCAGCGGGTTGGTAATATCAATCACGGTTTTACCGCTCAGATCACCAAGTGACTGTAACGCAGTGACGGCATCGGCATAACCGGTAGCCAGCACAATCAGATCCGCCGTAGCGGCTGTTTTTGCATCTACCGCAGTAGCACCTTTTGCCTGAGCAACGGCTTCGGCTTTGGCCTGATCGCGGGCAGTCACCTGTACGGTGTAACCTGCGCCAGCCAGTTGTTTAACGAAACCTGAACCCATGTTGCCTGCACCAATCACTGAAACTTTCATGTTTGTATCTCCATCGTTAATTTGTCGGTGTCATCAGTTTGTTGATGACCTTGATGTATATATTAGTTGTAACAATCGGAAGAAAAAGCGCATCATGGACAAGGGATTATTGCGATATACGTAATAATGGAGATACACATGATAGACATGATGAAAGCGATGCAGGCGTTTGTGGCTGTCGTCGATAAGGGCAATTTTGTTTCTGCCGCGGAAATGCTGAACACCTCAACTGCGGCGATGTCCAGACAGATCAGCGGACTGGAAGCGCATCTGGGCGCCCGATTGCTGCACCGGACGACCCGCCGGCTCTCGCTGACCGATGCCGGACAGGAGTTCTATTCACGCGCACAGTCTATTCTCAGTGATCTGGCGGAAGCGGAATCAGTTGTCGGTCAGCAGGTTGTACAGCCGAAAGGCACATTACGCATCAGTGCCCCTCTGTCGTATGGCGTGCACGAGCTGGCGCGGATTCTGACCGGTTTTCGCAAGCGCTATCCGGAACTTCAGCTTGATATTGACCTTTCCGACCGGGTGGTCGATCTGGCTAACGAAGGCATTGATGTGGCGCTGCGCATTTCCCGTTCACTCAGTTCGCAACTGATTGCCCGGAAACTGCTCGATATTCCGATGATCATGTGTGCGTCCCCTGTTTATCTGAAACAGCATGGCTATCCGCAGACGCCGGAAGATCTGACGGAACATGACATTCTGAACTACTCCTATCTGGCGACAGGCGATAACTGGTCGTTTGTGAATGCCGATGGGGATGAAGTGCATATCCGTGTGCACCCTAAGGTTCACGCCACCAATGGCGATGTGCTGAAAACACTGGCGCTGGCCGATGGCGGCATCATCATTCAGCCGGACTTTATTGTGGAACAAGAGATCGCAAACGGCACCCTGACTGCGCTGTTACCGGAATGGACGATGGGCACCTTTTCGCTGTATGCCGTTTATCTCAGCCGTAAACATCTTTCGGCCAAGGTCAGAGCGTTTATCGACTATATGGCGGAGCATGCCCGCGAGTAAAATGCGGCAATCAAGTACAAGACGCAGTTTATTTTTTCAAACCAAGAGGAATCATAATTTTAATAATAAACTCTGATTTCTCTTTATCAATGACCGGCCCACTGACGTTTTCGATCAGTATATTATCCGGCCGTAAATGGCCCTGCTGCTGTGCATAATCCAGCAGCCATTTTACTTTGCGGTTATTTTCCAGACTTCCCCGTGAGTACATGCACATATAATTATCTGCCTGAATTTTTTCGGGGAACAAAGACAACACGGGTTCAATATAGCAATACATCTTTTTTAACGGATAATTTTGCTGAATATCTGCGGAATCCAGGATAAAACCATAGTGGCTCGATAAATACCACGAATCCTGTTTGCACAAATCCCGAACGGTATCAAAAAAATCAAGAATATCTTCGGTCTGTAGTTCAATAACACCAATCTGCTTTTCCGGAAGCGATTCTATGAACGGCTCATCCAGATTTTTTTTGGCCTGTTGTATGTAGTTCAGATCATCAATCTGGTTCAGCAAATACTGATGAGATGCGGTCATCTGCTCAATCAACAATGCGAGCCGCTTTTGATAATCATCCAGTTTATCAATCGTTTGCTCACAGGCATATTGATCCAGAATGGTTTTGATCTCTTTATTCGGCACCCCGGCCTGCTGCAGGATTAGTATCATTTGTGCTTCAGCAATCTGCGATAAGGCGTATGACCGGTAGCCGTTAGCCTCTCTTTTTGGCTGTAACAATCCGATCTTATCGAAAAACCGCAGATTATAAGCGGAGATGTTGGTGACCTTTTCAAACTCTTTGATTGAGTAATATTTCATACATAAAATCGATAATGTGACACCGTACCGGTTTTCAGCAAACTCCCGTCGAAAACACTGCACACCAAAAATAATCCGACTTGACCTTAGAGATACTCTAACCACTAGAGTATCTCAGTTGCTGGTTCAAACAAAGACAAAACCAGCACGAAATATCATCATCAATAACTACCTATTGGGTGAACTATGGGAAAAGATCTTTTTCGGATAACACAGGTTGCGATGATTGGCATATCGTTGTTTTCCAGTCATTATTTATATGCAGCGACAACCACGATCGAAGGAAAACCAGACGGAGCCTCGCTTGCTCAGTCTATAAAACCTGTGACCTCCTGCTCATCATTAGCCAGCGTGGATTTGACTGTCATTGGTGGCGCCGGCAGCAACGTCACATCGGCAACTGCGTCCGTGATTGACGGGCAATCGGTTTGTACCGTAGAAGGGGTATTAGCGCCCAGCATCGGTTTTAAGGTGAAATTGCCGGAAAACAACTGGCAGCAACGTTTTCTGCAGATCGGCTGTGGCGGCCTGTGCGGCAGCATTTCTGAACAGGTCGGAGCCGCCAGCGGCTGTGAGCCAGTCACCAACGGTGAATTCGTGATTTCCGCTACCGATATGGGACATCAGGGCATGGGCGGAGAATTTGGTAAAGATCCGCAAAAACGCGCCGACTTTGCCTTCCGCTCCCTGCACCTGACCTCTGTGACATCCAAAGCCCTGATCAAGGCGTTCTACGGAAAAGATCCGGCCTATTCCTATTTCAGCGGCTGCTCCGATGGCGGGCGTGAAGCGTTAATTGAAGCGCAGCGTTATCCGGACGATTTCGATGGCATCATTGCCGGCGCTCCTGCGATGAACTTCGAAGTGCAGAACGGCATCTATCACCCCTGGCTGGCGCAGTCCAATACTGGTAAAGATGGCAAACCGATCGTACTGGCTAACCGCCTACCGCTGATCCATCAAGCCGTGCTGGAAAAATGTGACACCCTGGATGGACAAAAAGATGGTCTGATTTCCGAGCCGCTTTCCTGCCAGTTTGACCCGGCCATATTGCAGTGCAAAACAGGTGAAAAAGACGCCGCTGACTGCCTGACCCAGGAAGAGGTCACTGCGGTGCAACGCTTCTATAAAGGCCCGACCGACCCGGCAACCGGTAAAAGCATGATCGCCGGCGGCCCCCTGCCCGGCTCTGAACTGGCATGGGCTGGTGTGTTTGTGCCAAACAGCAAAGATGAGCCGATCTTCAGCAAAATCATTGCCAGCGGTGCCCGTAGCGTTTTATTCAAAGACATTCCGGATGATACCAACTTCAGTTTTTCCACGATGAAGTTTGATAGCAAGCTGTTTGCCGATCTGAAAGCAATGCACAGCTTCTACGATTCCACTAATCCTGATTTGTCCGCCTTCTATGCGCGTGGCGGTAAATTGATCCTGTGGCACGGCTGGGCCGATCAACATATCTCTCCGGTAAACACCATCGAGTATCACAAAGCGGTTGTGAAGTTCATGGGCGAGAAGAAAGCCAGCGCGTTTGAACGTTTATACCTGCTGCCGGGCATGTACCACTGTGAGGGTGGCGAAGGTCCTAACCAGATTGATTTGCTGACACCAATGATGAACTGGGTCGAACAAGGCCATGCGCCACAGGCTATTCTGGCCAAAAAACCGCATGTGGATGAGAAGACCGATTTCGGCACGCCGGTGCGGGATAAGAAAGGTGGTGATGCTGCTGCCAAGCCCGTAGCACAGACCAAAATCGATGCCACTCGTCCGGTCTATCCGTTCCCTTATATCGCGGTGTATAAAAAACACGGGGATGTGAATGAAGCGGAGAATTACCAGCCGGTGAAAATGAAAAATGCCGGGAAATCGCCAGACTGGCTGGGGAATGATCTGTTTAAGCCCTATCCGTTGATCAATTAATACAGCTATATGGAAGAAGCTCATGATGAGCTTCTTCCTTTTTCCTGCTGAGAACACTGGTGCACCCTGAAGGAACCGGCATACCATTACGCAAACAGCTTCGGGATCGAAATAAACAGGGTGTAAATACCCATCCCCGACATGATCAGTGCAACAAATCCGCCGAATATCGCCATCCAGACCGGATGCTTATAGTTACCAACAATGGATTTTTTATAAGCAGCAATCAGCATGGGAATCAATGCCAGAGGAAGAATCAGACCATTGACCGCACCTACCATCACCAGAATTTTTACCGGTTTACCAACCAGCGCAAACACCATAGTCGAGAACAGAATGAAACCAATGATGATCCACTTCTGATATCGCTCAATGATCGGACTGAATGAGCGCATGAACGACACAGAGGTATAAGCTGCACCAACCACAGATGTCAGTGCTGCAGCCCACATGACGATCCCAAAAATCTTGTAACCAAAATCACCGGCGGCTAACTGAAACACGGATGCGGGCGGATTGGCCGCATCAATTTTCAGTCCCTGATAGATGACCCCAAGTACGGCCAGGAACAACACAACCCGCATCACCGAAGTGATCAGGATGCCTGAGACGGCACTGCGGGTGACCTGACCCAGTGCTTTTTGACCGGAGATACCGGCATCCAATAAACGGTGTCCGCCGGCAAACGTGATATATCCACCAACTGTTCCGCCAACCAGCGTCACGATAGCCATGGTATCAATCTGTTCAGGAAGAATGGTTCTGTAGACAGCCTCACCCACCGGCGCTCCGGCACTGAACGCGACATAACAGGTCAGCACCACCATCACTACACCGGCCAGCTGAGCAAGTCGATCCATCGCCATCCCTGCTTCTTTACTCAGGAAAATGCCGACCGCAATGGCCGCACTGATGATGGCTCCCGGGATCGGATCAATCCCGAAAATAACATTCAGACCCAATCCGGCACCAGCGACATTCCCGATATTAAAAGCAAGGCCCCCCATCAGGATAAAAATAGCGACAATCGTGCCCAGCCCCGGCAACACCAGATTTGCGATATCCTGACCGCGACGTTCAGAAACAGCAATCACACGCCAGATATTCAGCTGGGCGCCGATATCCAACAGAATGGAGAGCAGAATTGCGAAACCAAAACTGGCTCCCAGTTTCTCTGTAAACACGGTGGTTTGTGTCAGAAATCCCGGTCCAATGGCGGATGTTGCCATTAAAAAGGCGGCGCCGAGCAAAACACTCCAGTTAATACGGGGACGCACAACCGTCTGACTATTTTCCATAACCATTTCATTGCTAGGTTCCATATTCCTTCTCCCTGAACCAATTGAATAAATAACATGACTACATTGCTTTAATTTCCACTCCGGCCTGTAACAGCGCCTCTCTAACTTTTGTTGCAAAACTGAAAGCATGTACCCCATCACCGTGAATACAGATAGTATCTGCATCCAGTGACACCCATTCCCCGGTGAATGCTTTGACTCGTTTTTCAGTCACCATGGTTAATACCTGCTGTACTGCTTCATCATCTGACTGCAGCAGCGCATTCGGTTGTGTACGCGGAGTCAGAGAGCCATCAGCCTGATAGGTGCGATCAGCGAAAACCTCACTGGCAACCTTAAGCCCCACCTCTTTCCCAGCCCGGATCAATTCACTGCCCGCTAATCCGTACAGCACCAGTGAGGGATCGATATCTTTCACTGCCCGTGCAATTGCACAGGCCAGCGCTTTGTCTTTTGCAGCCATGTTGTAAAGTGCACCGTGCGGTTTCACATGATGCAGAGCAATACCGGTCGTTCTGGCAAAACCGAGCAAAGCGCCGACCTGATAAACCACCATGTCATAGGCTTCCTGAGCGGAAATCTGCATATTCCGGCGACCAAATCCAACCAAATCCGGCAGACCAGGATGCGCCCCAACAGCAACGTTTTGGCTGACAGCCGTTTCCAGCGTTTTACGCATCACTGACGGATCACCGGCATGGAACCCGCAGGCAATGTTGGCTGAGCTGACCAGCGGCATGATCTGCATATCACTTCCCAACTGATAGACGCCGAAGCTCTCGCCCATATCACAATTCAAATCAACCTGAGCCATTTCAATGTCCTTCTGTTAATGCCAGTGCCACACGTTCCAGATAACGTTGCTGCTGTACTTTTGCGAGTACTGCTTCATCACGGGAAACACGTTTGAAATGTACAAATGCGCCGGGACGTAACTGTCCTACCCGCCATAAATCGGACTGAATGATAGTCGCGATACGTGGATAACCACCGGTTGCCTGCGCTTCAGCGGCCAGAATGATTGGCTGCCCGTTTGGAGGAACCTGGATCACCCCGGGAAATACGCCATGCGATAACAGATCGGCCGATTCAATTCGCTGCAACATTTCCCCTTCCAGACGGAAACCCATCCGATTACTGTCTGCTGTAACCTTCCAGCCATGATTGAAAAATGCATCCTGCATTTTTGCATCGAACTGTTCACATTCCGGTCCAGCCAGAACGCGGATCTCATGATTCAACGCTGGCAATAACACCCCTCGGTTTTTCAGCTGTTTCGGGTTTTTCTTACCGATTGGCAATACATCACCCTTCTGCAATTTCCGTCCCTGCCAGCCACCGAATGCCCCCTGCACATCGGTTGATTTCGAGCTCATTAACTCCGGGACATCAATACCACCATCCATGGCCAGATAAGCACACAGACCATTACGAGGCATACCAATCACCAGTTCGTCACCGGCGCGGGCACGTTTTGTCCAGCCCAGTAACACCGGTTTGCCGTTCAGCGTGGCAAAACACTCACAGCCCGTCAGCGCGAACCAAATCTCTTTTAAGAACCGTATCCGGGTATTGCCGAACAACAGTTCCAGCCCGGCGGCATTATCAGAATTACCCACCAGCCGGTTAGCCAGACGAAGTGATAATCCGTCCAGCGCCCCCGCACGGCTGACCCCCTGATGACGAGATCCTGACCGTCCCAGATCCTGCACCGTCACTAACGGACCAGCCTGCACAATTTCAATCCGTTTTGAATCAGGCATAGCTGACCTCGGTAATTACAAATTTCACGCGGTCGCCTGGCATCCAGAGCGATGGCTCCTCACGATCCGGATCAAACAACACCACATCGGTATGACCTAAAATCTGCCAGCCTCCCGGCGACGTTTTCGGGTAAACCCCGGTCTGGGCCCCGCCAATTGCCACTGCGCCAGCAGGAACCGCCTGTCGCGGCGACGCACGGCGTGGCGTGGTCAGCTTTTCCGGCATACCACCGAGATAAGCGAACCCCGGCTGAAAACCAATAAAGAAGACTGTGTATTCCGCATCACTGTGTAACCGGACGACCTCTTGAGGTGTCAGCCCGGTGTGTGCTGCAATCTCCGCCAGATCGGGACCATGTTCGCCGCCATAACGCACCGGAATTTCAATCAGTCGCCCGGCTTGCCCAGTGACTTGAATACATTCCCAGCCCGTCAGCAATTCATCTATTAATGATGCACCATTCACCAGCTGTTCATCAAACTGTACGGTCAGGTTGTTCATTCCCGGTACAATTTCGGTGATACCACTGCGTTGCTGCAGCGATGCCCCAAGCGCCCAGATCCGTTGCTGATGCACCAGTGACACCGGTGCGGGCGCCTGTATAGTCACGGCATTTTCATTGACCCAATATCCATGGGCTGTTGGTTTACTCAATTCCATCTCTCCGCCGTTAACACAGCCTTTTTAATTACAAGGCAAATTTAAGGCCACATTTACAATTTATCGATAATTTATCGATATCATAAAAATAATAACCCGGCCAAAAATCACAAACACATCGGTTTCTGACCGGTGGTGATACACTGAAAGCAAAACGGAAGGAGTCGTTATGTCCGATCAATCCATCAAAATTGTCTCTTCGTCACATCTGGTATCCGAACGGGCCGGAGAGCTTTCTGAATTCGAATTTGGCCTGACGGTGCTGAACAATGCATTCAATCGCTGGATGGTACGTTGTATGTCGGCGGCGGGTGAAAAAGAGATGACTGGACTAGAAGTTCAGTTAATTCATCATGTTACGCACCGAAAAACCGCAAAAAAACTCGCTGATATCTGCTTTGTGCTGAATATTGAAGATACGCATATTGCTTCGTACGCACTGAAAAAACTGGTGAAAATGGGTTATCTCGCCAGCGAGAAGATAGGAAAAGAAGTCTATTTCTCTGCCACCGAAGATGGTATCGCCCTGTGTGAACGTTACCGGGAAGTACGCGAACGTTGTTTGATCGAAATATTGCTTGAAACCGGGATCAGTAACGAAGAGATCGGTAACACAGCACAGCTTTTGCGTATGCTGGCCGGGGTCTATGATCAGGCAGCGCGTGCCGGCGCCTCACTATAAACGCCCCACCCAAGCTCATTTGCACTTTATTGGTGCAATAATCCCCCACTAAATTTGTTCAAATCGCCGTGAGATGCGCTCAATCCATCTCACCGGCTTATTTTTTCTCATTATTTTAAACATGGCACTTTTATTGATATCTGATTGTTGAACAATCTTAATCACGTAGGGAGTTTTGCCATGAAAGGAATGAACATCGCGAAAAAAGTGGGATTAACGCTAACTGCATTCGGTCTGCTTACTGTCTGGAACCAGTCAGCACAAGCTATGGAAATACTGAAAATCGGTACCGACCTGACTTATCCTCCCTACAACTATCTGGAGGGAAAAGAGGCTGCCGGGTTCGATGCGGAATTTATGCGCTTAGTTGCGAAACAGTTAAGCGCTGAGCCGCAATTCATGGATACCCGCTTCGCCAACCTGATCATGGGTGTAAACCTGAAGAAATTTGATGTGATTGCTTCCACTCTGTATGTCACACCAGAACGCGCTAAACAGATCGAATACATTCCTTACATGAAAACCGGCGGTGTACTGCTGGCACTGAAAGACGGCGGTTTCAAACCACAAAAACCGGAAGATTTGTGCGGTAAAAAAGTCAGTTCGATTCAGGGTGCAGCCTGGATCAGCAAACTGAAAACCGTATCTGAAACTTACTGTGCCAAACAAGGTCTGGCAGCGATTGATGTGCGCGAATTTCCCACCTCCCCGGAAGCCAGTCAGGCCGTACTCTCTCATGCAGTTGATGCCCAGTTTGAAGATGCCGGTGTTGCCAGAGCAGCAGCGGATAAATCCGGCAAGCTGATGCTGACCAGCGACATCATTTATCCGGTTGTGGTCGGTTTGGCGGTGAAAAAAGGTAACAGCGCACTGGTTACTGAACTGAAAAACGCGATTCAGAAAGTCGAAGCTACCGCAGATTTCAAATCACTGCTGACAAAATACAGCGTTGCTACTCCTGATGATGCCGAAATCAACGCCGCACTGAACGGCACACTCTGATTATCTCATGGTTAAAGCCCCTCTGCTGAGGGGCTGAAAAAGAAGGAGCATACGCATGGAATTTGACTGGCCCTATCTGCTCAGCCTGTTTCAGACTCAGGATTTCTGGGACGCTTCACTGCTGGTTGTCGAACTCAGTGTCGCTACCTGGCTGGGTGGCATTATCTTCGGCATGGTACTGGCTTTGGCCAAGCAAGCCCATTACCGTCCGCTGAGCTGGCTGGCCGGCAGCTATATCTGGCTGTTCCGCAGCCTGCCGTTACTGGTGCTGATTATCTTCATTTATAACGTACCGCAGTTTTTTCCGGCCAGTGCCGACGTGCTGTCATCCCCGTTTACAGCCGGTTTGCTGGCGATGATCCTGAGCGAATCGGCCTATATTGCCGAAATCCACCGCGGCGGCCTGCTATCCGTCCATAAAGGACAAACCGAAGCCGGACGTGCGTTAGGTATGCGTTTTATCGGCATTCAGCGTCTGATCATCATTCCGCAGGCCTTTAAAATTGCACTCCCTTCGCTGGCGAATGAGTTCGTGACCATCGTTAAGCTGACCTCTCTGGTTTCAGTCATTTCACTGGCTGAGATCCTGATGGTCGGCCAACGTCTCTATACCCAGAATTTTAAGGTGATGGAAACTCTGCTGGCCGTTGCCTGCTATTACGTGCTGATCGTCACCGTCTTTGACCGTCTGATTGTCTGGCTGGAACATCATTTTGATGTCAGCAAACGCATTGCTGCGCCCACTTCAGAAAGTGATATTGCGCTGGCGCATGCCATTTCAGTGACACCGCCAGTAAAAGCACAAAGAACAGCACCGTCTGAACACAGTAAACCGATTCTGTCTGCTATTGATGTTCGTAAATCGTATGGCAGTAAAGAGGTACTGAAAGGCATTGATCTGCAAGTTCGCCCCGGAGAAGTTATTTCTGTCATTGGCCCGTCCGGTTCTGGTAAAACCACGCTGATTCGTACCATGAACGGCATGGAAATGCTTACAGAAGGACAGATCCGGATGAATGACAAACCGTTCCTGCATCCAACTTCTCATGGTCGCCCGGACGAGCATTACTACAACCATATCGATCGCATCGGCATGGTATTTCAGGGGTTCTATCTGTTTCCGCATAAAACAGCGCTGGAAAACGTCATGCTGGCCCCAACGTATCACCATCGCGGTTCCGGAGAGGATATCCGTCAGCTGGCACTTGCGCTGCTCGATAAGGTTGGCCTGCTCGCCCATGCACATCAATATCCGCATCAGCTTTCCGGTGGCCAGCAGCAGCGCGTGGCCATTGCCCGGGCACTGGCGATGAAACCCGCCATCATGCTGTTTGATGAACCCACCTCTGCACTGGATCCGGAACTGGTCGGTGAAGTGCTGAAGGTTATCGAAGATCTGGCCAATGAAGGCATGACCATGGTGATTGTCACTCATGAAATGCAGTTTGCGTTCAAGGTATCCGACCGGGTGATTTTTATGGAACAGGGTCAGATCAGCGCAGCCGGCACCCCAGTGCAATTGCGTAACTCAGACAATGAACGTTTATGCCGTTTTCTGGCAAGCCAGCAACATGCTCTGAATCAACTGGAGTTAGAACCAAATGTCACTGCAGCCTGAACTGACTCAATATGACAGCCTGCCCGCGTTTGAACGGGTGGCCAGCCTGCTGCGCGATGAACTGATAGCCGGTCAGTTACATGCCGGGCAAACACTGGTGGAAATGGATCTGGCTGAGCGCTTCGATGCATCTCGTAATACCGTTCGCGAAGCTTTACGGCAGCTCTTGTGTGAAGGACTGGTGACCTATCAGCGCAACAAGGGTGTTACGGTACGTGTGATGGCACGAACTGATATTAAAGACATCTACATCATTCGTCGTACGCTGGAATTACAAGCCATTAACGGTGGACGTTATATCAAACAGGAAGCGCTCGCCCGCATGCTCAATGCCATTGAAACAGTAGAAGCTGCAGCCCGTGATGACGACTGGGCCACTGCAGCCACCTACAGTCTGCGTTTCCATCAAGCCATCGTCTCTATTCTCGGCAGCCGCCGGTTCGACAGTTTTTTTGCCAGCATCATGGCTCAGTTGCGTTTGCTATTTGCATCCGCACCGGATGAAAAATTCTTCCAACAACCCTGGGTTGAACGCGACCGCACCATTTATCAATTTCTGCAAGCAGGCCAACGTGACAACGCCGAGCAATTGCTCTCTCACTATCTAGACGATTCGGAACAGGCCTTACTCAGACTGTTCGCAAATAAGGAGTAATCATGACCAAATTCTATCCGGCCGCATATCAGGCCAACAAAGGTTCCGCTCTCGATGTGAACCGCGACTTCTACCAGAAAATTGCCGATACCACCGGTAAACGGGAACTGATTCAGTCGATTCATGTGCCGATCCGCACCGGTCAGGCTTGGGTCGTCCCGGCGGGACACGTCTTCCGTATTGTCGCTAAAGAAGGTGCACAGGTGGGCGATCTGAACATGTGGAATCTGCACAACCCACGTGAGCGCATGTGGGCCTCCCGTACCCGCCAGTTACAGGGAGCACACGTTTCTACCTTTGATCGTCTGTGGTCCAATCTGCCATTCCTGCGCCCTATCGCGACCATCACCGCTGACAGTCTGGCTGATTATGGTGTCGATGAGCACGGCGGACGCGTGCATGATCTGCTAGGCACCCGCTGCGACCCGTATGTCAACAAACTGCTGACCGGCGAGGATTTCGACTTTCATTGTCACTCTAACCTGACCCGTGCAGTAATGCCCTACGGTCTGACTGAATTTGACGTGCACGATGTACTGAACGTATTCCAGTGCACAGGCCTCAACAGTGATGACATGTATTTCATGAAAGCCTGCCCGGCCAAGAAAGGCGATTATTTGGAGTTCTTTGCCGAGATCGATCTGCTGTGTGCTATTTCAACCTGCCCCGGTGGCGACCTATCCGTTCATTTGTGGGGACCGGAAGCGGAGGATCCATTGAAAGTATGTCGTCCGTTGGGCATTGAAATTTACAAACTTGATGACAGTTTGCTGGATGGTTGGGAGCAGCCGAAATCGCCGGATTACAAAGGCAACCACGGCATGCCATTCCCGAAATGGGAAGATCAGCCGGGTGCGGATAAAGGCAGATGCTAATTATCCCGAACGCAGACAGGGAAAAGATGTCATTCCGTGCCGAAAGAACTAGAGGAATGTCAACAATGATAATGCGAGATTGGGAGCAACCGAAATCACCGGATTACAAAGGCAACCACGGCATGCCATTCCCAAAATGAGAAGATCAGCCGATTAACAAAACTCATACACTGTTCAGAGGGCAGCATTATTCCGGATTCCGGCATAATGTCTGCCCTCAAATTATTCTGTTACTGTGTTAATTCAATCGTGATTGGCGCGTCATCCGGAATATCACGCAGCTCACTGATACTGGCATGAATGCGTCCTAGCGGTACCTTTCCCGGCCAGTAACCAATTGGTCCGTAATAGATGGCGATCCACTGCCCCGGTTCATAATACCCAACCTCAGGAATCTCAGGCTCATCACCATGGAGGGCTCCTTCCATAGAAAGCCCTTTGGGTAACCGGATCATTTTCTCATCGTACCCTGGGTATTTATTCACTGTCAGCGTAAAAGGGAGCCTGTTAATCATGTCTCTGGCTGTTGGGTTATCATATAAATCAACAGTAAACACTTTGCCACCGACATGAATTGCCACCTGATGCTGACTTAATTTGCGTAGTTGGTTGTGCACAATGGTTTCCTTTTCTGTGTTCAGCACACTTGCGGCTTGTGCCACATTCAGACAAGCGGTGTATGCCAAGGTTAAAGCAGCCAGAAATGGCATTCTGATTTTTTTGTTCATCCGTATCTCCATCTCTGCACAGGATTAATTTTGAGCCACACAGGTGCCATCAGCCTGCATTTTTCCGCCAAATACCGGGAACAGACTTGCATCGCCGTAATTCTTAATCCGTTCGACTTTTTTCAGTGTTTCCATATCTGCAGCTGAAATCTCAAAATCAATGTTTGCATTACTGCGCATATGAACAGGATTTGCTGTTTTAGGCAGGGGTAACATGCCAAGTTGCAGACAATAGCGGATGCAAAGCTGTGGCACCGTGACACCATAAGTCTCTGCCATCACCATAATCTCTGGATTGTTTAATATCGCGCCATGTGCAATCGGTGAATATGCTTCCACCAGAATGCCGTTGCTTTGCGAATATTCGATCACATCAAATGGGGTATTACTGATATGCGCTAATATTTGATTCACCATCGGTTTCACTGTTCCGTGGGTCAGCAGGTTATCCAGATCAACGGCTTCAAAATTAGACACCCCGATTGCACGCAGTTTTCCTGCACTGTAGGCATCTTCCAGAGCACGCCAGACGTCGAGATTTCCTTCAAAGAAATGTTCTCCGTTCCGGAACTCCATCCAGGGCTGAGGGCTATGGATCAGCATCAAATCGAGATAATCAAGTCCCATATCCATTAACGATCCGTCGATAGCTTTTTTAGCTTCTGCATATGTTTTATAGCCAGCCTGCAATTTACTGGTCACGAAAATCTCATTGCGCGCCACGCCACAACGTCTGACACCGTCGCCAATCCCTTTTTCATTTCCGTACCCCTGGGCAGAATCAAAGTGACGATAGCCGATCTCCACTGCGTCTTTCACCGCTTGCGCTGCCTGACGATCATCAATCATCCATGTACCAAGCCCAAGTTTCGGGATCGTGACAGCGTTTGATAGTGTGAAGGTTTGTTCAAGAATCATTTGCTTCATGGTTTTCTCCTCAAGAATAAATTAAGCAGCCATTGTCCGTGCTGTCATGTACGTCAGATAAGCGGAAAGAAGCAGTAAGCCAGCGCTGGCAATGAAAGCGCTCCGATATCCCAACTGGTCAAACAACATGCCGCCTACAATTGATCCCCTGTCCTGCCATTCCTTCCGTGACCTGAAGATCTGTCGCCATCGGCGTTAACAGGCTGACAGGTAAAAACTCAGATGCTACCAACGCGAAAGACTGAATGAATATTGATAGAGATTGGGCTGAGTGACTATCAGCCAATTCTTCACGAAGCTATAAGAAAAACTAATTAATCTCTGCTGTAGAATGATTAAACTGAAATAAAACCCTCAGCTGGAATGCTTCAATTCTATGGCCAGAAACAACTTAAATGATCTGCAAGCCTTTATCATGATTGCCCGCGAAGGGAGCTTTACCCGTGCTGCAAGTGCGCTTGGTGTCACGCAGTCGGCATTGAGTCAGGCGATCAAAACGCTGGAAGAACGATTGGGGATCAGATTACTTACCCGAACAACGCGAAGCGTCTCGCTCACGGAAGCCGGAGAACATCTATTTGCCTCTATTGGTCATCGTTTTGATGAAATCGAAGCCGAATTAGATGCCTTATCTGCCCTGCGTGATAAACCAGCCGGACAGGTTCGCATCACGACCGGTGAGAATGCGATGCGCTCTGTTTTGTTGCCGAAACTGATGCCCTTAATGCACCAGTATCCGGATGTTCGTATCGAGTTTGATGTCAGCTACGGATTTCGTGATATTGTCGCCGATCGTTTCGATGCAGGGGTTCGCCTTGGTACCAGCATCGATAAAGACATGATTGCAGTGCCTATTGGCCCGCCTATCCGAATGGCGGCAGCTGCATCAGCCGCGTATTTTGAAAAACATCCGATACCACAGGTTCCGGGCGATCTCACCAGTCATCGCTGTATTAACCTGCGTCTGCCAACACATGGCGGACTTTACGTGTGGGATTTTGAAAAAGATGGCAAAGAGGTTAATGTTCGGGTTGATGGGCAGGTCACGTTCAACACGACACCCCATATCGTTGATGCTGCCTTAGATGGCCTCGGTATCGCCTATTTATTGGAAGATGATCTACTGCCGCACATTGAGAGTAGCAAGCTGATCAGAATTCTTGAAGATTGGTGCCCACCGTTTCCCGGTTATCACCTTTATTATCCCAGCCGCCGACAACCAACACCCGCTTTCACGTTAGTGTTGGATGCATTAAAACGAAAATGACAAAAACAGATGCCATAAATCGGCATAACTCACATTTTTAAAAACAAAATGAAACCGGTTACTGAAACCGATTTCATGGCTTGCTATGCTCAGCCCATCAACATAGTCATTCTTATTTCTGGTCAACACACAAAAGGGCTAACAGATGCATCACAAAAAATTAAAACCGTTCCCTAAAAACTTCCTTTGGGGCGCTTCAACTTCGGCTTATCAGGTAGAAGGTGCAAGTCTGACTCACGGTAAAGGGCCTTCCTGCCAGGACGTGAAAGAGTTACCACCAGGAACCAGTGGCTTAGATGTTTGTGCTGACCACTATCACCGTTACAAAGAAGATGTCGCGTTAATGGCGGAGATGGGCTTTAAGGTCTATCGTTTCTCAATTTCCTGGTCACGTCTGTTACCTGAAGGCACAGGCCGCATCAACCAGGAAGGGATTGATTTCTACAACAACCTGATCGATGAATGTTTAAAACATGACATCATCCCGTTAGTGACGATGTTCCACTTCGACATGCCTGCAGCATTAGATGCGCGTGGTTCCTGGTCAAACCCTGAATCTGTTGACTGGTTTGTTGAATTTGCCAAGCTGATGTATGAAAGCTACGGCGACCGCGTGAAATACTGGCTGACCATCAACGAACAGAACATGCTGACGTTAGTGGGCCCGCTTATCGGCACGCTGCATATTCCTGAAGGTTGCACCAACGAAATCAAAGAGATCTATCAGCAAAACCATCACATGCTGGTTGCTCAGGCCAAAGCCATGGCGTTATGCCACGAAATGGTAGAAGGCGGTAAAATCGGTCCGGCACCGAATATCTCTCTGGTCTACCCTGCTTCTTGCAAACCGGAAGATGTCATTGCATCGCAAAACACCAACGCCATCAGAAACTGGCTGTATCTGGATATGTCTGTTTACGGTGTTTATAACAATCTGGTTTGGGCCTATCTTGAAGAAAACGATGCGACACCGACTTTCGCCCCAGGTGATGAAGAAGCGCTGAAGAATGGTAATCCTGACTTCATCGGCTTCAACTATTACAACACCATGACGGTTGAACATTACGCGATGGATGATCAAGAAGAGCAAACTGCAGGTTCAGATCAGCAGCATCAACGTGGTGAAAAAGGCTTCTATAAAGGGTTCCGTAACCCGAACTTACCGACCACCGAATTTGGCTGGGAGATCGATCCAGTTGGTTTCAGATCAACCGTTCGTGAAATGTATTCACGTTACCGCCTGCCATTGATCGTGACTGAGAACGGATTGGGTGCTTATGACACCTTAACTGAAGATGGCAAGATCCACGACGCTTACCGCATCGAATATCTGCGTAAACATCTTGAACAGATTCAGTTAGCGATTACCGATGGGGTTGAGATGATGGGTTACTGCCCATGGTCAGCGATTGATCTGGTTTCTACCCATGAAGGCATCGTGAAACGTTACGGATTTATCTATGTCGATCGTGAAGAGTTTGATTTAAAAACCCTGAACCGTTATCGCAAAGATTCATTCTTCTGGTACAAAGATGTGATCGCCTCAAACGGTGAAAAAATGTAAGAAGTTTATAAGCAATCTGAGGCTTTCCTGAGTACAGGAAAGCCTCGATATAGATTGAAATGCGAACTACACATCGATCGCGGCATGATGTCCCTGATATACCGCGGTCGTGATGGTGGAGACTTTGACGCAATCGCCAAATCGTGCAGAAAAGTACCATTATGCGGGAAAAAAGCATTCTGACTGACCGCGTTAACGCAGTAACGCTTCTGCCGTAAACCGATCGGTGATCAAGACATCGACATAACCACCTATTAATGCGCCTTTGATCGCCACACTCTTTTCGAGGCTACCCGCCAATGCGACAACACGCGGGCATTTTTTAACCAGTTCGAGCGGCATACCGATCACCGGATCTTCTTCTTCAGTTAATACCGGTTCACCATTTTCGTTATAGTAGTGCAGACAGATGTCGCCGACCGCACCGCGCTGAGCCAGTGTGCCCAGCATTTCCCCATGATAATAGTTGCCTGAACTGCGCAATAATTCAGAAGGTTCCAGCATGCCGATACCGACAATGGCCAGATCAACTTCTTTGAATTGATCAACCACGCCCGAGACTTCCTGGGTTGCCATTAAGCGTTTTTTATCATCGATAGAACGCTCAATACTCTGTGACGGAAGTAAAGAAGGTGAACAGTTCAGCATATTGGCCAGTGAATGCGTTAACAGTGTGGCCTGTACGTTCCCATTCGGACCAACCCCACCCAGCAACTGGATAACTCCCCGGGCTTTCACATTCAGTGGATGCATATTATCGACCATGGCCGTGATCGTGCCGCTCCAGGCGGATACACCAACCAGATCATTTGGCCGCAATGATGTTTGCAAGTAATGCGCAGCCGCTGATCCAATCGCCTGTTTGATCTGGTTCTCGTCCGGATTATCCGGCACATCAACGACAATAGCCTGTGTGATGTTGTAGCGTTACTGGGTTGACCCGGTAGTGCTGAATCAAATCTGAACTTCACAGACAAAAACCACGTCCAATGGGCGTGGTTTTCAACATGATTCGTACTCCATCAAGCCTTAATGGCATGAAGTTCGTTTATAAAAAAATAATACTGGTTCCCCACCTTATAAGCGCGAGGAGAGGCAAATCCGTTCAGCTTCCCGGTTTTTAATATAGACTCTTTTAATTCCCGGACTGAAATACCAAGAAACCGGGCCGCCTCACGGGACTCAACGATATAATCCTCATGATTTTCGATACTGCTTTTAAATTTATTCAGTAGCCATCCTTTGGACATTCTGTAAATCATACACGTCTCCATGCGATCACCCGGCGGTTTTATCCTGATTCCAGTTACCGATATCGTCCTCAGTACCTGCTTCTCCATCCGGCCCCATGGAAAACACGTCCAGCTTGCCATGCTCACCCGGGCTGAGGAGCTGATAATCGTTCTGCCAGGGATCAGCCGGTAACCGTTTGATATATCCGCCATCTTTATAATTGCGAGGAACCGGATCACTGTCAGGTTTATTCACCAAGGCCTGCATGCCCTGGTCGGTGGTCGGATAACGCGTGTTATCCAGCTTGTACATATCCAGAGCATTTTCGAGCGCAACAATATCACTCACCGCTTTCTGATGATCAGCCTGCTCTTTATTCCCCATCAGATTAGGTACAACCAGACTGGCCAGAATGCCAAGAATTACAATAACCACCATAATTTCAAGCAGAGTAAAACCGCGTTGCTGTCTGTTTTTCATGTATTAATGACTTCCTGATTAATAAAAAGCGGATTTACTGTAATACAAACCCATATCCCAAGCCTTTGCATAAGGGGGCAGATATTTATCATCCGGGTGTAATATTCGTATTTGTGCTAATGATCACATGCCCAGTTATGGATTGAGAACGACATAACGCCGTCCTCATTTTCACTATTACTCGGAAACAGTCACAAAATCAGATGCCGCAACACCACTTGGCAACGCCAGAGCGCCAGGCGTGGTATTACTCACCACAATCTCTTTACTCACGGTAAAGCTGACTGGCTCTACACCAGAGATATCCGAAGAGTTGCTGATATATGCCTGATAGGTACCCGGTTCTACGATCCACTGGTTGTTATCTGGATCGAAGCTGGCCAGTAACTTGGCAGGAATATTGAAACTCAGTTTCTCAGATGCTCCCGCATCAAGTTCGCTGGTTTTATCAAACGCTTTCAGCTCTATGGTTGGTTTTTTCAACTTCACTTCCGGCGCATTAATATAGACCTGAGCCACTTCCTTGCCTGCGATACTGCCGGTGTTGCTCACCGTTGCTGTCAGCGTAATACTGCCATTAGCGCCTTTATCAAGTGTATTGGCTGAAACTGCAGAATCACTGATGCTGAACGTGGTGTATGACAATCCATATCCAAAAGGATAAGCGACTGGTTTGTTGAAGGAATTGTAATAACGGTAGCCGACATAGATGTCATCGTTGTAGTAATTGGTATCGACTCTGCCGTCACCATTGGTATCAACGCCCGGGAAAGTGCCAGACGAAGGAACATCCACATAGCTGGCCGGGAATGTCTGGGTCAGTTTACCGCTTGGATTGGTATCACCGGATAAGATTTCGGCAATCGCATCCCCCGCTTCCTGACCTGGCATATAAGCCAGCAATATGCCGTCGACCTTATCCTGCCAGGCAGTGGTATCCATGACACCGGCGGTGTTCAGTACCACAATCACTTTTTTGTTCTGATTGTGAAACGCAGTCGACACATTATTAATCAACTCGCTTTCAGCAGCAGAAAGCAAATAATCACCAGCCGTATTTGTACGATCGACACCTTGTGAGGAATTACGACCAATACTGATCACTGCAACATCATTATTATCAGCAGCCGTGTTAATTTGTTCTAAGGTCATCTCCGTAGAATCAGGTTCCCGGCAACTGATGATGGTTGATATACCACCAAAATTAGTGGATGTTTTATTTGCTGCAAAGAAATCGTTATAGAAATTATCAAGCGTTGAATCAATCGCGAACTGGCTGGATAACCCTTTCATAATGTTGATAGTATAAGCGGCATTCACATCGCCACTACCGCCACCACCTTTCAGTGTATTCACCGCTGCAATACCAAAAGGCGCGACTTTATCTGAACGGCTGATTGGCAGACTATTGTCCGTATTTTTCAGCAGCACCATACCTTCTTTGGCGGCTTCTTTTGAAAGGATTGCATGCATATTCAAATCCGGATTATTGTCAGGAATATAATTCTGGTTTGATGGTGTTTTCAAAACCTGTGTCAGAATACGGACAGTACTTTGTTTAATATCACCAGAACTCAATATTCCGGATGAATACCCCTCTTTCAATGCGGTTAATGCATCGCCAAAACCATAAGGTAATCCTCGTCCGCCGGGTTCAATCAAATCATTACCCGATTTAATCATATCGACATAACTGCCATCTCCCGAAAACCAGTCACTCATGACAAAACCTTCATAGCCCCATTCATTGCGTAATACCGAGGTATTCAGATCTTTCCATTGTCCGGTGTACGTGCTATTCACTTTATTCATAGCCGTCATAACAGCCCAAGGATGAGCATGTTCGGCGGCATATTCATAGCCACGCAGATAAATTTCACGAATAGCGCGTGGAGAAATAACGTTGTTGACTATATTCCGGGATATTTCCCCGTTATTGGCAATAAAGTGTTTAATGGTCGTACCAACGCCTTCCGCTTGGGCACCATTTACTTCCGCTGCCGCCATGACACCTGAAATTAATGGATCTTCTGAAAAATATTCAAAATTACGGCCATTTAATGGGTTACGCTGAATATTCATGCCCGGAGCAAGCCAGAAGTCCAAGCCATATTCCTTCACTTCATTACCAATTGCTTTTCCGACTTCCTGTACCAGTTCAGGGTTCCATGTTGAACCCAATAGTATGCCGACAGGAAAAGCTGTGCCATAGAAGGTTCCTGATTCACCGGAACGTGTTGAGTTGATCCGGACACCCGCAGGCCCATCTGCTAGCTTGGTAGCGGCAATATCGATACCCGTTGCAGCGTTATAGACCCCGTTGATATAGCCAACCGTACCCGGTACATCAGATTTAAGATTAACCAAGACATCATAGTTCACACCAAAACCTGCACTGGTGAGAGAATATCCTGGGCCAGCCAGCATATTTAATTGTTCTTCGGTCGTCATTTTGGAGACTAATGACTCCGCCATAGCCTTATAATAAGCATTATCTTTAACCGGTGTTGACGATGTGGATTTATTGTCATCATTATTACAACCTGATATGGATGCAAATAACACCGCACATACAGCCATCGCTACTACACTTGGCCTTGTATTATTCGGTTTCGTCATCATATATTATTCCTTTGAATTTCATATAATTGCGGGCAAACCAATAAATATGCTTTATTGGCCTTTCTGATGGCAGTCCGTAAAAATACGGTATGTGCAAGTTACAGCAGAATTAAAACTTCGTCTTTTGCATGGCGGTGAATGTTTTTGCCTGCGGGGGATATATGGCGAAACATTGAAGCTCTCACATATTTACACTTTATTACATAAAAATATAATGTGACCACCATCACGAAATCCATGCACTATAGATCATTCGCGATATTTAATATGAAAAAGTAGGCATGTTGATTGATAGAGAAAAAAGACCCATCTGAGATAATATGATAAAAAGCATTTCGAATTTAATAATTGCTAAAACAAACAGTGCCTTGTATGACGCGGGACTGAACACATCAGAATTATTGAAAAAGAGTGGGATTAGCGATTACGAAATTGAAACGACAGGCGTGAGGCTATCTGAAAATCAGTATTATTCCTTTATCGATCATGGGTCACAATATCTTGAGACCTGGAGTGAGAAAACGATTGAATTTATTACAAGTCAGAATAGTATCGACTTCTCATATGCATTATTTCCTCAACTGGCCAGTCTTTGCCTGAATGAAAAATCAGCATATGATGCTCTGCTGGCTTATATAAATCACAGGGTTATCATTGGTAATGTTGAAGAAATTATTGTTTCAGTAAAACCTGATGAAACCAAAATAGAAATCATCGACTTTAGCCCTAACAAGATAAATATGTCTTTTTTGATTGGTGTACTGGTTTATTTGTACTCTCTTGTTAAAATGTACCACGCAGATGCCGAGATAAAAACAGGATTGGCAACCAACAAATATAAAGACTTACTGGTGAGTTTTTTTGGTCGAAACTGTATATTCAATCAGGATAGCAACTACATTATCGTTAAAAATCAACATCTGTTTAGTAAAAATTCAAATTTCAATCCATTCCTGTATAAATACCAAAAAGCAGAAATCGAACGCGAAACGACATCTTTATTATCCAGAAGCTCATTCATGGATATGGTGATTGTCTTAATCGAAAAGGCAATGACCACCCGCGATATAGAGACAGAAAACAGCATTCTGGAATATGTCTGTAATCACCTCAGAATCAGCCGATGGACGCTTAATCAAAAGCTGAAGTTTGAAGACATGAACTTCTCCCTACTTTTGCGAAAAGTACGTCTTAGAAAGGCGTGTGAGATGCTTTCAACAACAAGCATGAATATGCAGGAAGTCAGCGATAGTCTGCTTTTTTCTTCCCAGTCTGTCTTTTCCAGGTTCTTCAGCTCAAATATTGGCGAGTCACCGGTTTCATTCCGGAAAAAACACCGGGGTATATGAGATAAGCCCGGCTAAACCGGGCTTATTGCGCTGAACTTATAATGCCAGCTTCAGGATTTCCTTCACATCCGCAGCGGTGATATCTCCATGTTCACCAAGATTCACATGGCCGTGTTCTTCCAGTTTCGCCACCACCGGGTCAATGATGCTGGCATCCAGGCCATACGCGCTCAGTCGGGTCGGAATACCCATCATTTCAAAGAACTGACGGGTATTTTCAATCGCCGCCATCACACGGCTATCTTCATCACCCTCGCGTAAGCCCCACACGCGTTCCGCATATTGCAGTAACTTCGCTTTTTTCTGCTCTTTTTTGTAGAGCCACACCGCTGGCTGTACCACGGCAAGCGTCTGACCATGATCCAGACCGTATAAACCGGTGATCTCCTGACCAATCATATGCGTCGCCCAGTCTGCCGGAACACCTGTTGCGATCAGGCCGTTCAGCGCCAGCGTAGCGGTCCACATCAGGTTGGCGCGAACATCATAATCGGTCGGGTTTTCCAGTGCTTTCGGGCCATCTTCCAGCAGATTCAGGAGCAGACCTTCGGCAAAACGATCCTGCACCTTTGCATTAACCGGATAAGTGACATATTGTTCAACCACGTGCACAAAGCTGTCGACAACACCATTGCCGGTCTGTTTTGCAGGAAGGCTATAAGTCGTTTCCGGATCCAGAATCGAGAAGCGAGGCTGAACATGGTCAGAGAAGAAGAACAGCTTGTCTTTGGTTTCAGCTTTTGTGATCACGGCGCCTTTGTTCATTTCAGAGCCGGTGGCAGCCAATGTCAGCACACAACCCAGCGGTAATGCGCTGGTCACTTTTGCGCCATAGGTCTGAATGATTTCCCAAGGATCGCTAGGATAAAGTGCCGCAGCAGCAATGAATTTACTGCCATCGATCACTGAGCCGCCGCCGACAGCCAGAATATAATTGATCTTTTCCTGCTTAATCAGGTCAACCGCTTTAATCAAGGTTTCATAGTGCGGGTTGGGCTCGATGCCGCCAAACTCGAAATGGGCAATCCCCGCCAGTGCAGCCTGAACCTGCTCAAATACACCATTCTTCTTGATGCTGCCACCGCCGTAGGTGATCAGAACACGGGCATCCGCAGGAATTTCATCTTTCAGTTTTGAAATTTGACCCTTACCGAAATGTATTTGTGTTGTATTTTTATAGCTAAAATTATCCATTACAAACCATGCCTCTATGATTCTTTATAAAAAGATCGGAATGTGAACACTTCGACGCCCTTCTTAAATTAATGTTCAGGATTAAAGTTTACAATTCCAGATATGCGAATTATGAATTCTGGAGAATATAACTATTAACGAACCCAATATTTTTATATTCCTGTGCCGGATAACCTCGGTTATTGACGCCTCAGGCGCAGCTCCTGTTCACCTCCACAGAACAGGGATTCTGATTAAACCCAACACTACTCCATCATTTTATGAACCATAATGATAGTAAGCTTCACAGGAAACGAATGTGATGGTTTTCGACCACATCACATGCGTGTTAAATCTGAAAATCCGGGACCTCATAGAGCTATGTTTGAAAGTTTATTTGTTCAAATCGCTGCAATTCTCGGCCTGGCTGCCATCGGAGGAGGGTTGGCACAACTGTTACGCCAACCACTGATTGTGGCATTTATCGCAGTGGGTGTTCTCCTTGGCCCTTCTGCTTTGGGGATGGTCACACGCAGTAGTGAAATTGAATTATTTGCCGGGCTCGGCATTGCCCTGTTGCTCTTCGTGGTAGGACTAAAACTTGATTTACACATTATCCGGACTGTCGGCCCCGTCGCACTAGCTTCCGGCCTTGGACAAGTTCTGTTTACTTCATTAGTCGGATATTTGATCGCCCTAATGCTCGGAATGCCGCATGTCTCTGCTTTGTATGTTGCAGTAGCACTGACATTTTCCAGTACTATCATCATCGTTAAACTGCTATCCGACAAGCGTGAAGTCGATTCATTGCACGGTCGGATTGCCGTTGGTTTTCTGATTGTACAGGATATTGTGGTAGTACTCGTGATGATCGGACTAACCGCTTTTGGGCAGCCGGCAGGCGAAATACACATGAGCTGGGAAATCCTGAGAATTATTTTGAAAGGTGTAGCAATGCTGCTGACGGTAGCCTTGCTCATGCGTTACGTGTTACCCAGTTTATTGCTTCGTTTGGCACACATGCCGGAACTGTTGATGTTATTCGCGATTGCCTGGGCCATGCTCGGTGCGGTCGGCGGAGATACGCTAGGTTTCAGTAAAGAAGTGGGAGCGTTTCTCGCCGGTGTATCTATTGCGTCAACGCCCTACCGCGAGCAAGTAGCCGCGAGATTAGTCAGCCTTCGCGATTTTCTACTCCTTTTTTTCTTCATTGAACTAGGCGCAACACTCGATCTGAGTATTTTGGGAGCTCAGATGGGTGCCTCGATTGTTTTCTCATTGTTTGTACTGATTGGTAACCCACTGATCGTCATGATGATAATGGGCTACATGGGTTATCGTAAGCGTACTGGATTTCTGGCAGGTCTGACTGTCGCTCAGATCAGCGAATTCTCCCTGATTCTGGCTGCACTGGGTCTGAGTCTGGGACATTTGCAACAGGAAACCGTCGGATTAATTACATTGGTCGGATTAGTCACCATCAGTGCGTCCACTTACATGATTATCTATTCCCATTCCATTTATGAACGTATTGCGCCATGGCTTTCGATATTTGAACGCAAAGTACCTCATCGCGAGCTGGACAGCTCGCTGGATAATGAAGATCAGATAGATATTTTAGTGATCGGTCTGGGGCGATATGGCGCTGCTCTGGCTGAAAACCTACGCGCGCGGGGCTGCAGACTCCTGGCAGTAGATTTCGATCCGACTACAGTACAAAAACATATCGGCGACGGTTTCAAAGTGCATTATGGCGATGCAGAAGATCCTGAGTTCGTGGCAACCCTGCCATTACAACATGTGCGTTGGGTTGTCAGCACAATACGCGATCCGGGCATCAACCGTGTACTACTTCATGGGTTACAACAGAAAAACTATCCCGGCAAGGTTGCGATTGCCAGTTCTGGTTACCGGGATGCAGCTCAGTTCCGGCAAATTGGGGTGGATCTAGTATTGATTCCTTATGCTGATGCAGCAAAAGAAGCAGCAGATCGTCTGATGGAAGGCCGTTTTAACAGTAGTGTTGACCAAACAGGAGCGTAATTAATGAGAAGTTTTAAAAACATTCTGTATGTTTTTGAACCATCCATTGCTCAGGAAACCAATATTATCCGCGCTGTATCACTGGCACATAGCAATCAGGCCCATCTGGCAATTATTGATGTCATTCCTGAGCAAACAGTTGGTAGCATTTCTACTGATCTGACGGAAGCATTAATATCTAAACGCTGGAATATGCTGGAATCGTTAATTTCATCTTATACAAACGTGCACGATGTAGATATTGAGGTTCGGGTAGGCACAAAATTTCTCGAAGTGATCCGTGCCGTACTACGTAACAATTATGATCTCGTGATAAAGGGGGCGGAAAATCCTGATTGGATGATGCACCTGTTCGGAAGTGATGATATGCATCTGTTACGTAAATGTCCTTGTCCGATCTGGCTGATGAAACCACAAGAAAAAGCTAATTACGATTGTATCGTCGCAGCTTTTGATTTTGATCCTGATGACCAGAACCAGTCTTTGTTAAACCAACAAATTCTGGATCTTGCTAACTCTCTTGCATTATCCGAATTTGCAGAATTACATCTTGTGCACGCATGGGATGTACCCGAAATCGAGTTTGTCCGAGGATGGATTAATGAGCCTGATACCACGACGATAAGGGAGATTGATGCTGAGCGTGCACGTCATCAAGCCGGTATGGATGCATTGATCAAAAAACTCCGTGATCGGCTTGGTGCCGAGGCATATTCCTATTTATCTCCTCAAGTTCACCTACCGATGGGATCTGCGCGTAAAACAATACCTGCACTCCTTAAAGCAGTAAGAGCAGATCTCATTGTTATGGGAACGATCGCACGGACAGGTATTCCCGGATTTATCATCGGTAATACCGCTGAAGCCATTCTGGATCAATTAGAATGTTCGGTACTTGCAGTAAAACCAGCCGGGTTTGTCACACCAGTAACGTTACTCTGCTAAGTAACATAGTAAATAATAACCTTGCCTATTCACGCCTCAACCGCAAGGCGTTCGTTATCACAGAAACAGAGCTCAGGCTCATGGCTAATGCGGCGATCATCGGGGATAACAACATGCCCGTCGCGGAATAAAAAACACCGGCGGCCAGTGGGATCCCAAGGGCATTATAGACAAAGGCAAACATCAGGTTCTGTTTCATATTGGCTATGGTGGCCTCTGATAACGCTCGCGCGACGGCTATTCCCCGTAAGTCGCCTTTGACTAACGTCACGGGTGCACTGCTCATCGCCACATCCGTTCCTGTCCCCATGGCGACACCCACATCGGCTTTTGCCAGTGCCGGCGCATCATTAATACCATCACCGGCCATGGCAACCACATACCCCTGCTGCTGCAAACTTTCCACCAGCGCTAATTTGTCAGCCGGTTTAACTTCACCATGAACTTCGGAAATACCGAGTTTTTTCCCTACCGCTTTCGCAGTCGTCAGACCATCCCCCGTGGCCATAATGACCGAGATCCCGCTTTCACTTAACGATTTCACCGCCTCAAAAGAGGATGCTTTGATAGGATCACTGACCGCCAATAATCCGGCTAATTTCTGATTTATGGCCAGATACATCACACTGGCACCTTCTGTCCGCAGGCGTTCTGCATTGGAACGTAATGCGAGCGTTTCTACCTTCATCTGCTCCATCAGCGTTGTATTTCCGAGCAACACTTGCTGGCCAGAGACGAGACCTTTCACACCGATTCCGGAAATGGTCTCGAAGCCACTTACCGCCTCCAGCAGCAATCCATTTAAGCGTGCGGCATCGACGATGGCCCGGGCCAGTGGATGCTCACTCCCCTGATCCAGACTGGCTGCAATCCGCAGGATCTCGTTTTTCTCAAAACCTTCTGCCGGGATCGCTTGTTCAAACACGGGATGCCCTTCCGTCAGGGTCCCTGTTTTATCGACAATTAATGTGTTTACTTTGCGGAAATTCTCTATCGCCGCTGCGTCACGAAACAGTATTCCCCTGGTTGCCCCCTTCCCTGTCGCAACCATGATCGACATCGGCGTAGCCAGTCCCAGTGCACACGGACAGGCAATAATCAGCACGGCGACTGCATTCAATAGCCCATATTCCCACCCGGTCGCAGGAGGACCAAACACCCCCCAGGCAAAAAACGTGATGACAGCGACCAGGACAACCGTCACGACAAAGTGACCGGCAATCCGGTCAGCCATTCGTTGCATTGGTGCTTTAGAGCGTTGTGCCTGTGCCACCATATTCACAATTTGCGCCAGCACGGTTTGTGAACCCACTTTTTCCGAACGCATCGTCAGTGCGCCCGTGGTATTCATCGTGGCGCCAATGACTTTATCGCCTTGCTTCTTGCTAACCGGTATCGGTTCGCCAGTCAGCATGGATTCATCGACCGTGCTGGAACCATCCACAATCACGCCATCTACCGGTACCTTTTCGCCGGGGCGGATACGCAGCACATCCCCCACGTGAACATGAGACAGTGGAATGTCTTCCTCCGTACCATCGGGGTAAATTTTGCGTGCCGTTTTGGGGGCCAGCCCCATGAGTAAACGGATCGCTTCGGATGTTTGAGAACGCGCTTTCAACTCCATCACCTGACCCAGTAAAGTCAGTGAAATGATGACATCCGCTGCCTCGAAGTAGACGGCAACCCGCCCCATAGACTGAAATGAAACAGGGAAAATATCAGGCGCAATGGTCGCAACCGCGCTGTAGATAAAAGCGGCACCGGTTCCTGTTCCAATCAGCGTCCACATATTAGGATGCCGATGCAAAATGGATTGTGCCCAGCGGGTAAAGAATGGCCATCCGGCCCATAACACCACCGGTATTGACAGCGTTAACTCAATCCAGCTTTGCGTCGTCATGCTGAATAATCCAGCCCGATGCCCAAACATCGCCAGTAACGTAACAACGACCGTGAGTGGCAACGTAAACCAGAACCTATGCTGGAAATCACGCAGTTCCGGATTGTCTTCCTTCTCCAATTGCGGTTGTTCCGGCTCCAGCGCCATCCCGCATTTCGGGCAGCTACCGGGATGATCCTGCCGTATTTCGGGATGCATCGCGCAGGTATACATCACACCCGAATCCGGATTCAGATTGACTTGTTCCACTGTCGGCTGTTTCCGGTATTGCTCAGGATGGGCTTTGAATTTGTGCAGACAATGTTCACTACAGAAATAATACATCCGGCCTTCGTACTGCATTTGATAAGGGCTATCCGGTTTCACTTCCATCCCGCAGACGGGATCCACATCCTGCGGTTTTTCTGTCACAGGGGCAGAATGTATATGGGTGATTTTCATGATCGCCGCTCCTTACTTTTTCCCCGATGGAATAAAACGGGGTGTGCGTTCCTGATATAGGGGTAAACATATTTCGACAAACAACAGCTAAAGATATAGGTACGGCAAGAAGCTGTTAATTTATTTAAGTGTAGTCAAAATAATTAAAATATGTTCAAACCTTACCATAGTGGCAATATTGAATTTATAAGTTTTTGGTTCTAATCTAACAACACGAATTAAACCTGAGACGTGCAAAATGATTGCTCGAATGGGGCTCATTATTATGCTGATGCTGGCGACCTGGATGCCATTCCAGTCTGTTGCCGCATGGCGCATGATGAATGAAGCACCAGTAAATCAATCATTTCAGACCATGCCTTTAGCCAAAACCGATGTTGCCTCGGTTATGCCGGCCTCCTGTCATATACCGGTCGAGGGAAAACAGAAACCCCTGGTGGTGAACCATGATTCTGTCCAGTGCTCCTCCTGTCTGCCGCTTTGCAACGGCTTTCCACCTATTTCTTTGACTTTAAAAGAATTTTCGCGTCAGAACACCGCTGTTCTGGCACTCGCATTACCACTCTATAACGATCACATCCCTGCCATCGTTTCGCCTCCTCCCGTCACGTTTATCCTCTGAACCAAGTTCCCAGCCGATACTTCGCTCAATTTATATTGATAACAAGTACTGAGTGGAATATTACGTTATATATTCCATGAAAAAATTAAATCTGGATTTTAATCCGGAGGATATTCTGTATTTATTTCAGACGGGCCATACATGCATTAAATTTTAAAATCAGTCATTTTAAAAAATACATTAATTCTCGGGATATTAATTTTCTGGTGTATACGCTCAATCTGTTACCGGCACGGCTGTCAAATCCATGCCGGTAACGTCAAAAAATTAAGGAAGAACTCATGAGAAAAAAAATGAACTACACCCTACTGTTGTCCGGATTATTTGCAGGCTCCGTGTGGGCCGAAACATTAGGTGATTCACTGATTTCGTTACAGGCTGCAGTACAGGAGAACAATCCGAAATTACAGCAGGTGATTGCAGAAATGAATGCCGCTTCTGCGCGGACAGTTTCTGCGGGAGCATTGGCCGACCCGGTATTTAAACTGGAACTGATGGATTTCACGCCGGAAGGTAAGGGAAAGCAGTATCTTCCGGGAAAAACCGGACAAACCAAATATACGCTGATGCAGGATCTGCCGTGGTATGGCAAACGGGATCTCCAGACAAGCATCGCGGAGCAACAGGCTGACGCGGCTAAATTCAAAACCGCGCAGACCCGCAATGAGCTGAGGGCGGAAATCCGTCGTTTATATGCACAGCGCTATGAAACCCATCAGATGTATTTATTGAATCAGGAGATTGATTCTGTCCTTCGCCAAATTGAACAAACCGTAGCGACTCGTTATCAGCAAGGGTTAGGTACACAGCAGGAATTAATCCAGACACAGCTGAACCGGAGCCAGTTAGCCAAGATACAGATTGATCTGGAGGCACAGCAGAAACAGCTGCAAACCTGGACCAATGCTATTCTCAATCGTTCACCTTCCGCAGAACTAGCCTGGCCAGATGAGTTACCTGCCTTGAGTGATTCAGAACTGAGAACACTCAAAGAAAGCGAGTGGGTCAAACAAACACCGCAATGGCAACAGACGGTCGCTGCGCGTAATGCAGCCGGATTGAATGAAAAGTTGGTAGAGAAAAATCGCTACCCGGATTTTACGGTGGGAGTGACCGCAGTGCAGAGTGAGCAACAGCTCGAAGAATGGGAAGGCATGCTTCAGTTCAACCTGCCAATCAACATGACCCGACGCTCCGCGGATGAGCGCGAGGCGCAAGCGATGAGTATTGCGGCAAAAGCAGAGCAGGAGCAAATGAGTAATGACTTGCAGGGCGAATTCTGGCGAGCCATTGCCGCTGTGGAACAAGCACAGAAACAGCAGCAATTACTGAAAAATACCATCCGGGAACAGGCTGCGCTCAATCTACGATCAGCCCTTCAGGCTTATCAGAATAACCAGCTCACTTTGTCCGGGCTGCTTGAAGCAGAACAACAATGGCTGGAGATCCGCCAGTCACAGATCCAACTCGCCTCCGCAGAACAAATGGCCTATGCCGATATTGAAGCACTGACAGGAAAGGCGTTATAAAACAAACTATCGCATGCCCTTATTCTTGACCTTCCTGTAAGGGGAAGGTTTAAAGTGATAATAGTTCTCATTAGTTAATTTACTTGTATATTCTAAGCCCACCGCGGGAGCCCGAATGATTGCGTTTATCCGAAAACTCACTCAAAACCGAATTGCATGGGCCGTGCTTTTCGGTTCAACCCTTTTTCTTGAACTCTGTGCCATGGTGTTTCAGCACGTGATGGGGTTACAACCTTGCGTGTTATGTATTTATCAGCGTGTCGCGGTACTTGGGATCATGGCCGCCTCAATCATCGGTTTCATCTATCCGAAGAACCTGATTCTGCGCTGGAGCGGTCTCTTATTGTGGGCGTATTCGGCGGTACAGGGGCTGCGACTGGCGTTACAACATACCAACATACAGCTTAACCCTTCCCCATTCACGACCTGCGATTTATTCGTGGTTTTCCCGGACTGGTTACCACTCAACCAATGGGCACCCTGGTTTTTTAATGCCACAGGGGAATGTTCCGATCTGCAGTGGCAGTTCCTTTCATGGACAATGCCGCAGTGGCTCATCGTTGCTTTTGGCATTTATACGCTGATCAGTTTTATTGTGATTGCAGGCAATCTGATCAAAGGAAAGTGTTGCAGTTCGTAGCGGGCTCAGAATGTGAGAAAAAGGGAAAGACGATACTGTCCTTCCCTTTCTTTTAGGGCTTACGCCAATACAGGATAATCGGTATAGCCCGCTTCGCCACCGCCGTACATTACATCGGTTCGCAGCTCATTGAATGGACCATTTCCCTGCAGACGAGTGACCAGATCCGGGTTCGCAATAAACTGTTTTCCCCAGGCCGCCGCATCCGCAACACCTTCATTCAGCAGAGCGTGTGCGCTTTCTCGCGTCAGCTGTTCATTCACAATCACCGCCCCGCCAAAGGCTTGTTTCAGCTGTGGCGTTAATACCGGCGCATTGAAATGTTCACGGGTAAAGATAAAGGCGACGTTGCGTTTACCCAACTCTTTCGCCACATAACCGAAAGTTGCAGCAGGGTCTTGATCGCCCATGGTATGAGAATCACCCCGCGGCGCCAAATGCACGCCAACACGACCCGCCCCCCAGACGCTGATCGCAGCATCGGTTACTTCCAGCAGTAAACGTGCGCGGTTTTCGATCGGCCCGCCATATTCATCAGTACGCAGATTGGTTGAGCTTTGCAGGAACTGATCGAGCAGATAACCATTCGCCGCATGGATTTCAACACCATCGAATCCGGCTTTTTTCGCGTTTTCAGCGCCCTTGCGGTAGGCCTCTATAATCGCCGGTATCTCATCCAGTCCGAGAGCACGCGGCACCACATACGGTTTCATCGGACGGATCAGGCTCACATGCCCTTCCGCGGCAATCGCGCTCGGGGCCACCGGTAATTCGCCATTCAGGTAGGTCGGATCGGAAATTCGGCCGACATGCCACAGTTGCATAACTATCGTGCCACCGGCCTGATGCACTGCATCGGTGATCAGCTTCCAGCCTACGACTTGTTCATCAGACCAGATCCCTGGTGTATCCGGATAACCCACGCCCATCGGTGTCACTGAGGTTGCTTCAGAGATAATCAACCCGGCAGTGGCTCGCTGGGCATAATACTCTGCCATTAACGCATTCGGCACCCGCCCTTCACTGGCACGGCAACGCGTCAGTGGCGCCATCACCACACGGTTTTTCAGCGATAATTCGCCCATCTGAATGGGATCAAACAAGGTGGTCATGCAACCTCCAAAGTTATAAAGCCTGCTGGATATGGGCTGTAAACTCCGCAATCACTGCCTCATTTCGCTGGTAATACACCCACTGCCCAACCCGTTTTGAGGTGAGCAAGCCGGCACGTTGCAGCGTCGCCAGATGCGAAGAGATGGTCGATTGCGATAATCCCGCCCGTTCAAAAATCTGCCCGACACAGATGCCATTGTCATACGGCGTTTTTTGCTCCGGAAAAGACTCCGCCGGTGTTTTCAACCACTGCAGAATATCTCTCCGAGCCGGATTGGCTAACGCTTTGATAATGGAATCGACTTCCTGATTCGTCATAGTCATCACCTGAACAGATGGCTTTACTATATATCGAGATATTTCGATATGTAAATATAAAAAGAGTCATGCATGATGAAATTGTATCAAGTTCTGTCGGTTCAGGAAAAAGAATAGCGGGCCAATCGAGGATGCTGTGGATGACGGCACCAGCGTCTGGCTTCAGTCGCTAGCATTGATATTGATTATTCGGGGACAACACGCAAATTTCAGGCACAAAAAAACCAGCTTTCGCTGGTTTATTGTTTCGTTCAGAACATGGTGCGGAAGGAGAGACTCGAACTCTCACACCTTGCGGCGCCAGAACCTAAATCTGGTGCGTCTACCAATTTCGCCACTTCCGCAGCTCTGAACTTTTTTGGGGTGGCTAATGGGACTCGAACCCACGACAACCGGAATCACAATCCGGGGCTCTACCAACTGAGCTATAGCCACCATCGAACCGTGTTGTCACACCATCTTTGAAGCTGAACAACCATCGTCTTAACTGGTACGCCCTACAGGATTCGAACCTGTGACCCACGGCTTAGAAGGCCGTTGCTCTATCCAACTGAGCTAAGGGCGCACTGGAAGAAAATGGTCGGTGATAAAGGATTCGAACCTTTGACCCTCTGGTCCCAAACCAGATGCGCTACCGGGCTGCGCTAATCACCGATGTTCTGTCGAGACGTCCGACGACGGGGGCGAATAATATAGGCTCCCCCTGATGGCGTCAAACGCTTTTTAGCGAAAAGCCGGCGACCGTTCACATATTGAACGACCGTGGTAAGCGCATGTTTATACACTAACCTTATTGTAAAAAAAATGCGACAATATGCGCCAGCAAAGCAAGGTGAGTGGAAGGTATGTCTGCAAAAATCATTGATGGAAAAGCGATTGCCCTGTCTGTGCGTCAGCGTGTAGCTGCCCGTGTCGCAGAGCGTAAAGCAAAAGGATTACGGGCCCCGGGGCTGGCCGTGGTGCTGGTTGGCGAGGACGCCGCGTCTCAGGTTTATGTCGGCAGCAAACGCCGTGCCTGTGAAGAAGTGGGTTTTATTTCTAAATCTTACGATTTAGCCGTAACCACAAGCCAGGATGAACTGCTGGCACTGATTGACACGCTCAATGCCGATCCGACCGTGGATGGTATTCTGGTTCAGCTTCCGCTTCCTGCTCATCTTGACTCAACGCTGGTTATTGAGCGGATCCTGCCAAACAAAGATGTGGATGGTTTCCATCCTTATAACGTTGGCCGTCTGGCGCAACGCATCCCTGCCCTGCGTCCCTGCACACCTAAAGGCATGATGACTCTGCTGGAAAGCACCGGCGTCGAGCTGAAAGGCATGAACGCCGTGGTTGTCGGCGCATCCAACATCGTTGGCCGTCCAATGACCCTGGAACTGCTGCTGGCCGGTTGTACTACAACGACCTGTCACCGTTTCACCAAAGGGCTGGAGCAGTTTGTCCGTCAGGCTGATTTGCTGGTCGTGGCAGTCGGCAAGGCTGAATTTATTCCGGGTGAATGGATCAAGCCGGGTGCCATCGTACTGGACGTAGGCATTAACCGCTTATCCAATGGCAAACTGGTGGGTGACGTGGAATATACCACTGCCGAGCAACACGCCAGCTACATCACGCCTGTACCGGGCGGTGTGGGGCCGATGACAGTGGCCACGCTGATCGAGAATACCCTGCAGGCCTGTGAGCAATACCACAGCTAACGCAGAGATTAAGGGCTGAAGATTTCAGCCCTTTTTTATTTCCGGCTATCCGCAGGAAATACAATATCAATTTCCAGACCATGCGGCTGATTGTGGTTTCTGATTTGCAGGTTTGCCTGATGAATACGGCATATACGCGCGACGATATTCAGCCCCAGCCCTACCCCGCCTCCCCGTTGATCAAAGCGCCGGAATGCATCGGTTAATGCCGCCAGGTGCGTCTCATCGACCCCTTTACCGATATCCCTGACGATCAGGTGCAATCCGTCTGTCTGTTTTGTCACGGTAATAGTCAGCCCGGTATCACTATCGGCATAACGGCTACTGTTCTCCACCAGATTGCGTAGCAGCAGACTCAGCAGGGTTTTATCCCCAATCACATATGCTGTATCCGGCAGTGATAGCGCGACGGTTTGCCCCCGGACTTGTAACAGCTCCCGGCATTCATTCTGTGCCGGCAGAATGACGTCGCTCACCAGATCAACCGGAGTTTGCAGACCCATCACCATTTTCTGTTCCAGACGGGCCATGGTGAGCAGTTGATCGATGGTGCGCTGCATCCCATCCAGACGGGAGATCAGTGCCTTGATTTCCTCTGGCGATTGAGATTCAAGCAGCTCCAGATTCAGCCGTATACCGGCAATGGGTGTCCTCAGCTCATGTGAAACGTCCGACGTGAATTGCCGCTCGCGGGAAAAGGCCAACTGCAATTTCTGCATCAGCTTATTCAGGGCACTGGTAATAGCGGTAACCTCACGGCTGGTTCCGTCATCGTCGAACGGCTGCCACTGCTCAACATTGCGCTGCTGCAACTGGGCCGTCAGCTTATACAATGGTGCAATAATCCGTTTTATCGCGATCCAACTGATAAACAAGCTGAGTAAGAATGCCGTCAGCGCCGGGAAAAACAGCGCACCAACGATCTCCCAGTTAAACCAGCTAAGACTCTCAACCGGAACCTTCAGTTTGCTGGCATGGCGCAAGTTATGGACAATGATTTCCTGTTCTTCATGCAACAGCCAGAAAATAGTGGTGCCCTGGGTGACAAACAGAATCGTGCCAATACTGAATAATAATCGCCGCGATAAGCTATTCTGATTTTGCTTCAAGACGATACCCCTCCCCGCGCACGGTTTTGATACTGTCAGCACCCAGTTTCCGTCTCAGATGATGAATATAGACTTCCAGCGTGTTGGAGCCAATTTCATCATTCCAGTCATACAGATCCTGCTGTAACCGCTCACGCTGTACCGTTTTCCCGGCATGCAGCATCAAGCGACGCAAAATGGCATATTCCATCCGGGTCAGCGTCAGTTCCTGCTCCTGCAGCCAGACCTGATTCTGGTTCATATCCAGCCGGAGCGCGCCAAATTGCAGGACATTCTCCGCCTTTTCAAAACGGCGCCGCATCAGGGCTCTGATTCGGGCCAGGAGTTCAGCCAATGCAAACGGTTTGATCAGATAATCATCCGCGCCCAGATCGAGACCTTTCACCCGATCATCCAGTGAATCCCGGGCGGTCAGAATCAAAACGGGCTGAGCGCTGCCTTGCTGACGCCATTGCTTCAGCAGCGTCAGGCCGTCACCGTCCGGTAAACCCAGGTCAAGAATGATCAGGTCGTAATCTTCCAGCACATAGCGACGGGCCTCTTTTATACTCTGGGCCACGTCACAGCAGTATTGCTGCTGCACCAGCGCTTTCTGCACGCCATGCAGCAACAATGCATCGTCTTCAATCAGCAGAATTTTCATTAATTACATCCTTGATTCAAACAAAAAAGCCTGTCGGAATATCCTGACAGGCTTTTCATACTCAAAGACCGGTTAGCCTTTACGGCGCCAGGTTGTTCCCTGTGCACCGTCTTCCAGCACGATGCCCATCTCTGTCAGTTTATTACGGGCTTCATCAGCCAGCGCCCAGTTCTTGCTGGCGCGGGCTTCGTTACGGGTTTTGATCAGTTGCTCGATTTCAGCCACATCATCCGCTTCTGCGGCCGCACCGGATTGCAGGAACTGTTCCGGCTGTTGCTGCAGAATACCCAGCACACTACCCAGACGGCGCAGACAGGCCGCCAGCGCAACCGCATCTGCGGCAGAATCCTGTTTGGCGCGGTTCAGATCACGCGCCAGATCAAACAGCACGGAGTAGGCTTCCGGTGTGTTGAAGTCGTCATCCATGGCAGCCTTGAAACGTTCTTCAAACGGCGCAGACAACGCGGCCTGTTCGTCACCTTCAGCAACACCACGCAAAGCCGTGTAGAGACGTTCCAGTGAAGCACGCGCCTGCTGCAGATTCAGATCAGAATAATTCAGCGGGCTGCGATAATGACCGGACATCAGGAAGTAGCGTACGGTTTCCGCGTCATAAACTTTCAGTACATCGCGGATGGTGAAGAAGTTGCCTAATGACTTAGACATTTTTTCCTCATCCACCATCACCATACCGGAATGCATCCAGGTGTTCACATAAGGCGTATGGTGCGCGCAGCAGCTCTGTGCAATTTCGTTTTCATGATGCGGGAACTGCAGATCAGAACCACCACCATGAATATCAAAATGATGGCCCAGATGTTTGGAGTTCATCGCTGAACATTCGATATGCCAGCCCGGACGACCTGCGCCCCATGGCGAATCCCACATCGGTTCGCCCGGTTTGGACATCTTCCACAGCACGAAATCCATTGGATTGCGTTTGGCTTCTTCCACATCTACACGGGCACCAGCCTGCAGTTGTTCAATATTCTGACCTGACAGACGGCCATATTCAGGGAAACTGTCAATGGAGAACAGAACGTCACCATTATCGGCAACATAGGCATATCCCTGATCCAGCAGGCTTTGTACCAGCGCAATAATTTCACCGATATGTTGCGTGGCGCGTGGTTCAATGTCCGGACGCTGCAGTTTCAGGGCATCGAAATCGGCATGCATATCACCGATCAGACGTTCGGTCAGCGCATCACAGCTTTCCGCGTTTTCTGCGGCACGTTTGATGATCTTGTCATCCACATCAGTGATGTTACGGACAAACGTGACATCATAGCCAAGATACCGCAGATAACGCACGACAACGTCAAAAGCAACGAAAGTGCGGCCATGGCCGATATGACACAGATCGTAAATGGTGACACCACAGACATACATGCCCACCTTGCCGGGCTGGATTGGTTTGAATTCTTCTTTCTGGCGAGTCAGGGTGTTGTAAATCTTCAGCATAATGTCACCGTATTAATCATGAATCCCAACATTCTAAAGAAGAGAGCCCGAGATTGCACCCCTCCTTTCGGCCCGGTTGTTAACAGATGTTTTACTTGCGGCTTTTGTGTCAACGTCTCATCAGCTAGAATCAGTACACAATTTCTAAAGAGGCAAAAACATGTCTGTTACTCTGCACACTAATTTCGGCGATATCACCCTGGAACTGTTCAACGACAAAGCACCGGTTACTGCAGCGAATTTCCTGCAATACTGCCGCGATGGTCACTACAACGGCACAATCTTCCACCGTGTGATTGATGGTTTCATGGTTCAGGGCGGTGGTTATGCACCTGGCTTTGAAGAGAAAAACACCCGCGCTCCGATCAAAAACGAAGCGAACAACGGTGTTTCCAACAAAGTAGGCACCATCGCAATGGCGCGTACCATGGAGCCGCATTCAGCATCCGCACAGTTCTTCATCAACGTGGCTGACAACACTTTCCTGGATTTCAAATCTGAATCCATGCAGGGCTGGGGTTACTGCGTATTCGGTCAGGTGACTGCCGGTATGGAAGTTGTAAACAAAATCAAAGCGGTGAAAACCGGCCGTTACGGTATGCACCAGGACGTACCGAAAGAAGACGTGGTTATCGAAAACGTTACTGTCTCTGAATAATCAGTCTGCCATACCGTTACGGCGGTATGGCTCTTTTCCCGGATACACATGACTAAACTCTTCATCGCAGATCTGCATCTGAGTGAATCCCGCCCTGATCTGACCCAGGCATTTATCCGCTTTCTTGAAACTGAGGCCCGAACCGCTGATGAACTCTATATTCTCGGTGATCTGTTCGAATTCTGGATTGGTGATGACGAACAGTCACCCCTGCAGCAACAAGTCACCAAAGCACTGAGAACCCTGGCCGACCATGGCTGTCAGCTGTTTTATTCGCATGGCAACCGTGATTTCATGATCGGAAGACGGTTTGCCCGTGAATGCGGCATGACCCTCCTGCCGCCCATTTATGCCTGCGAACTGGCTGGCGAGAAAGCCCTGCTCTTACATGGTGATCAGCTTTGTACCGACGATGAGGCCTATCAGCGTTTCCGCCGGATCACCAGCTGGCCTTGGTTGCAGTGGATCTTTTTGCATCTCCCGCTATCCCGCCGGGTAAAAATCGCGCAGAAAATCCGTCAGGGCAGTCACAAAGGGAAACAGCAGAAAAGCCGTAGCATTATGGATGTGACGCCGCAGAGCGTGATTACCTGTTTTGAGCAGCATAAGGCGACACTGATGATCCACGGACATACCCATCGTCCGCATATTCATACGGTGACATTAACCAATCAGCAGCAGGCCCGCCGGATTGTGCTGGGTGATTGGGATACCGATCTCTGGTATCTGAAAATTGATGATCGGGATATCAATTTACTTTCCCGCCCCATCGATCCTGCGTTGTAACGAAAGCTTTGGAGCCGGTTAACCCGGCTCTGCTTTATTCAGACCATATTCCCGCAGCTTATTTGCCACCGCGGTATGCGACAGCCCCAGACGTTGCGCCAGCTGCCGGCTGGAAGGATAAAGCGGATACAATCGTTCCAGCATCAGCCTTTCAAAACGCTTGGTCGCTTCCGGCAAGGTGCCATCAAACCACTGCTCCGCCGTTGACTCGTGCGCATCCATCAGCGGTAGCCGCAGCATGTCCGGCGTCAGTTCATCGCCTTCCAGCAACGTCAGCGCCTGATAGAGCGCGTTTTTCAACTGGCGGACATTCCCCGGCCATGGATAACTGTTCAGAAACTCCGTCATGGAACGCGAGAATCGCGGACGTCGCCGCTGTAATTCCTCACTGATCCGGCTGCAGAACTGCTGTGCCAGCGGCATGATATCGGCGAGACGCTGCCGCAGCGCCGGCATCTCCAGCGTCAGCACATTCAGACGGAAGAACAGATCTTCACGGAACAACCCTTTCCGGACCTGCTCGCCCAGCGATTTACGGGTGGTGCAATACAGCCGTACATCAACGGTGACTTCACTTTCCTGCCCGACCCGGTGAAAACGCCCGTCCTGCAAAACCCGGAGCAATTTGCTCTGCAGCAACGGCGACATTTCGGCGACTTCATCCAGCAGGAACGCCCCGCCACTGGCCTGCTCCAGCAGCCCCTTTTTGCCCGGCCAGTCAGGCCCGAACGCACCGGGGGCAGAACCAAACAGCTCATGTTCGGCCACATCATCCGGCAGCGCGGCGCAGTTCAGTGTCAGCAGAGGTCCACTGGCCCGCAAACTGGCCCGGTGACAGGCCCGCGCCAGCATCTCCTTGCCGGAGCCGGTTTCACCCATGATCAGTAATGGCTGATCTTGCATCGCGAAACGGCGCGCCTGATGCAATAACTGCTGCATCACCTGACTTTCAGCGCAGAACTGCTCAAAACTGCTGTCATCGTAGCTGTGCAGTAAATTGAAGTGGTGCCCTACCCGGCGAGCCGATTTCAATACCACGACAGCACCGGCCAGATGTGATACGCCCTGCGTATCCGGAATAAAGATAGGCAGGATATCCGCCAGAAACTCTTCCCCGGCAAAAACCAGTTTGCAGGTTTCCGGCTGCGGATTTTCGGAAGAAAGCCACTGCAGGAAGGCAAAGCCTTTCAGAAAACTGCCGGCCTGCACACCCTGAATGTCTTTCAGCGATAAACGCAGGATATTCAGCACCGCATCGTTGGCCTGCGTCAGCCGCCCTTTGATATCCAGTGCGAATACCAGATCCGGCAAGGCTTTCATCAGCGCCTGGATCTCGTGATGTTCCCGCTCAGAAGGCATATACCCCACGGTTTTCACATCCGTCACACCGGCGATGCGGCGCAGATCAGGCAGCAATTTTTGCAGGCTGGCGAAATCGACATCCGGCAGATGCAGATAGATAATGCCCGCCACATCAATTTCGATACCGCGCAGGTCAATCCGGTTATCTTCCAATTGCGCCAACAGCTCTCTGGTCAGCCCTAACCGATCTTCACACGTTACTTGCAACCGCATTAATTGCTTACCTTTTTACCAATCTGACCATTGATTATACGGATGATATGCAAAACCACCTAGAGTGAGGATTTTTTTACAAAAAAGGATTGACCACGTATGCCCTTTCCCCTAGAGTAGCGCCCCGTCGAAAGGGTAATACGGAAAGCGTTCCCGATAGACAAAAAATACGGTGAGTTGTCCGAGTGGCTGAAGGAGCACGCCTGGAAAGTGTGTATACGGCAACGTATCGAGAGTTCGAATCTCTCACTCACCGCCATCTTCCTAAGTAATTGATTTACTTAAGCTTGTAAAATCCAGCTAAGTTTAAAACCAGCGCCTTCTGCCCAATTGGTACAGAAAGGTGGTACAGATGAGTGTTATGGCTACACCGTGGAAGCATCCTAAAACTGGTGTCTTTTACTTTCGTAGGCAAGTTCCGTTAGACATCAAGCAAGTTATCAAAAAACATGAATGGAAGGTCTCCCTGAGAACTAAAGACCTTGCCGTTGCTCGTCCTCGTTTCGCTTCTGAATCTGCCCGTTGTGAAGAAATCTTTGTTGCCGCAAGAGAACAACTCGCAGGTAGACCTAAAGTCCTCGCTTCTGATTCACCTAAGCTCGCTGACTGAATCGCCACTGATTTCCTA
>MTLE01001045.1_pt1 | contig 55508 bp, 54 predicted proteins | sample 1982461 | NCBI WGS metagenome assembly MTLE01 (sample SAMN05712605, study PRJNA340218) | biofilm metagenome | isolation source: sample SPL anode biofilm adapted to -200 mV | place: USA | collected 2012-02-03 | reverse complement strand
AGGAAACTGGGTACACATCATTATTTAGTCGCATTTTTTGATAGATAATTAATAAATGCTCGTCTAGTTACAATGCCTATAAAACAATTGGTATCATCGACAACCGGAACAAAGTTCTGGTTGATGATTAATTCTTTGATGTCATCCATATTTTTGCTTATTGTAATCGATTTAATTTCTCTAAAAGGTTTAACGGACATGATATTCTGCTTTTCTGCTTTGGCCAAATCTAAACTTCTTCCTTTTATATACCACAACAAATCCGCATCAGAGAGAGATGAAACATATTTTCCATCTTTTGAAATCACAGGAATCATCGTATAGTGATAAAATTCCATTTTTTCAAGAGCTTGACGGATGGTAAATGTATCAAATATATATTCAACATCTTTTTTTGGAATTAAATAGAATAGAATACTTTCCATGCTTACATTATAAACCGGATATCCATCATAAAAAAATATTTTTTATAATGATCTTTTTTAAAAAGATGAAGATTTGATTAAATTATGCAATAATATTTCCATGAAACATTCAAAAAGACAAATTATAATTCCAATTATATTTCTTTCTGCATTGTTTTCTCTTTCTTCATGTGACAATCCATTGTCAAACGGCTATGAAGAGCTTTCATTTGATACTTTGCAATTAGCTCGCCGAAGCAATTTTTTATCTTCTTACTATGGCACTAAGGTTACGATGAGTGGAAAGATTACGCGCGTTGCTTATCCAGATGATAAATATGGTTACGCTTGTTTTGTCATGCAAAATGGTCAAGGTGCTATTTATGGCGAGTTTAACGATACTCTTCAATATTCAAATCTCATAGTACAAGGAGCAAACCTTATTGTTTCTGGAACGATTATGGAGAACTTGTCATTTAACGATATTACTTTAATGCTCACAAGTGACAGCAAAGTAATTAGAAGTGATGAAAACTTTACCACACCATATTTAGATATCACCTCGACAGAAGACGACTTATTTAATAACTTCGGATGCTTATTCCATATGGATTACGCTGAAGCGGTTGTGGAATTTCATGATAAAGATGCCAGTTCAAATATGCTCGTTATTTCAAAAAAAGGTCTTGAAATCCCTCTAAAAATTCAAGCCTATTATCACAATAAAAAGACATTCAATGATTTCAATGTTATCTCATGGCAAAGTGTTTTGCTTAATCTAGACTCGCCTTTGTTGCTAACAAAAAGATATGATTACGTTCTTCTAACTATTTTGACAACGAAAGATGTTTCTTGTCAAGATTCATCAACTATAGACAATTTTTTATTATAGTTTACTATAATCAATATTTTCAAAACCAGCATTCCAATGAATGACTAATTGCCTGCGGGTTAAATAATTCAAATCATATAATAAAGCGCCAGAAACGGCTTTTTTGGTATAAACCGTAGAGTTAACGTATCCATCCTTTTGCCATGGATATATTTGCCATCCTGAATTGCTTATAATTCTTTTTGTTTCATATGCCTGTAGAAGACTGTATTTTGAAAAGAAAGTCACAATATATGGCTTATCTAAATATCCAGCACTATAAAATGATATTGGTGAATCTATTATTGCATCAGGGAAAGAAGGATATAATTCATCAAATGTTTTCTCGTTATAAAAATATGAAAAATAATTAGACAAATATTCTTTGCACCCTTTCCAAGTTTCGCTATGAGGAACGCAATTAAGCAAACCTTTTGAAGTATCTGCCTCAATTGTTGTATAAAAATCCTCACCCGTTTTTCTTGCTACCCACACCAACTTTTCCGAATTTATTGTTGGAGATCCAAAGACCGAAGAAAGAATATCAAAGATATTCTCCTGTGCCTTATTATAGTTAATCCCGTAATTGATTTGAAAATATACAAATGCTGGTTCATCTCCATAATGTGTTGTGTAAGATATTACCGCATTGTCTGGTAGAGTTAGTACTGGAAGAGTTGTATTTAAATAGAGGTCTTGGGCGAGCAATTCATCACTTGTCCAATCGTGTCGCTTTGAAGCAATATCGTTTGATGCGCTGGGATATGGAAATGAATCGTTATTGTTTCCACAAGCAACAAGAAAAACTGGCAATAAGCATGCAATAACTGCCATATTTTTAATTTTTTTTGCGATATTATTTTTCATATTAATTAAACAATATTAGTTATGTATCCTTCAGTTGCATTGTCTTTGTGTATTATTTTTCCTGGATTGCCTATTACAACGCTGTGACTTGGAACATTAAAATTTACAAATGACAAAGGTGCAATTAGAACATCATCACCAATTGTAATTTTTCCTACTATTACCGAATTTGGTCCTATCCAAACTTTGTTTCCAATAATTGGCGCACCTAATCTTTGGCCACGTGGCTCCATGCCTATTACAATTCCGGTTGATAGATTGACATTGTTCCCAATGATTGCATCTTGATTTATGATAATTCGTCCTTGATGACCTATATATAAGCCTTCTCCGATTTTAGTCTTGTTCGGGATTGAGAAAAAAGTTTTAGAACGTATTTTTCTAAGTTTCCACTTAAAATAACTAATAGCTATTTTGTTTTTGGCCGACTCTAATTTTCTAAAATAATACAAAAATTTGACATTTATGTCCCATTTTCTAAATGGCACTTTTTGGTCGCCATAACTACGATAATAATCTTTTTTAAATTTTACACAAATCATGTAATTATATTACTCTTTTTATGTTTTTAAGGATAGACCATTTTCATTCCGATTTCCGTCTTTTATTTTTTTGCTCATTCCGCTTGTATCTTTATTTTATTAAATAAAAGTAGTAATATAACAAGCATGAAACGCATACTTCATGTTATTGGATCACTATCAACTGGCGGAGCACAGTCGTTTTTGCTTAACTTATATAGTTCTATTAATCGCGAAGAATTGCAATTCGATTTCTTGGTATATGGTAACGCCAAAGAAGAATACGATGATTTTGTTACAAAACTAGGCGGCAAGATCTTTCATATTCAAAAATACAAAATTTATAACGGTCATGAATACATTAATAGTTTTAAATCTATAATTAATAAGAACAAAAATCGTTGGGTGGCAGTCGAAATTCACACAGAACTCGATGCAGGCATATTGTCTAAGGCTTGTCAGAAATTAAATATAAGATGCATTGCTCATGCTCATTCGGCTTCTTTTGGCCTAGGCATTAAAGGTTTTATTCGTGGCAAAACATATAAAATTCTTCGCAGACATGTTGATATCCCTTTCGCTTGCAGCAAACAAGCTGCTCTTAACAGATATGGCAAAAAAATAGGTGAAAAAGCCTATATTTTGAATAATGGAATCGATCTTGCCAAATTTAGATATTCTCCAATTTTTAGAGACAAAATAAGAACTCAATATCATATTTCTCCATCATGGACAGTTTATGGTCATACTGGGAGATTCCATGAAAGCAAAAATCATATGTTTCTTTTAGAAGTTTTTAAGGACATTAAGTCAATTGACAAGAATACTAAATTAATTCTAGTCGGGGATGGCGAATTATTGGATCAATGCAAATCTTATGCCAAAGAACTTAAAATTGAAAATGATGTCATTTTTGCAGGCAGTCAAATTGATGTCAATAAATTTTACTCTGCTTTTGATAAGCTGATTATGCCATCGAAATATGAAGGTATCCCTTTGACAATGATTGAAGCACAAGCGAATGGTCTTCCAATTCTTGCTTCCACAGGTATAGATAATCATTCAAAACTGGTTGAGACAGTTAAATTTATGGATTTGTCTTGTGGTGCAAAACAATGGGCAGAGGCTGCTGTTTCTCTTGATTCTTCAGATAGAGAAAGAATGTATTTAAACAGCGCGTTCAAGCCATATGATATTAAATCTATTGCAGCATGGTATGTAATTTTTATTAATGGACTTTCAAAAAAATAATTATGACAGAGAAAAAGGAAATATTCATCGCTGCCATTCTTAATTACTTAACCATAGCGTTAGGTGTAATTATTTCTTTTTTCTATACTCCATATTGTTTAAGCCAACTTGGAGATAAGATGTATGGAGTCAGAGCTTTTTCTCTTTCTTTGGTTTCATTTCTTGGTTTATTGTCTTCGGCTTTTTCTGGTGCATTTTTAAAATATAGAGCCAAATTAATTAAAGAAAAGGGACCAAATGGCGAATCGTTAAACAATGGTATTTTTCTTGTAATCATGTCTTTTTTAGCACTCATCGCTCTTGTTGTTGGAGTTGCTATTTCAATTATTGTTGGATTTATTCCTCTTAGTGAATACACTGATAGCGAAAAATTTATTATTCAAATTTTAATTATTATTTCAACTTTCAACATTTTAATTGCTTTCCCTATTGGTGTTTTTGAAATGTATATAAATGCTAATCGAAAATTTATTTTTGTAAAAACAATCTCTCTTTTTACAACCATTGTAACGCCTCTTGTATCCACATTAATTTTGTATTTGTGTGGTCCTAATGACAACAATGTTATATGGATTTCTATTGTGGTACCATGCGTAACTTTAGCTTATTTTCCTGTTACTCTTTCTTTTGCTTTGAAAAAACTTCATTTTAAATCAACTTTCAATCGTAGTTCTGAAACAAAAGGTTTTATAAAAGAAATTACTTTCTTTTCCATTTTCGTTTTACTATCAACTGTTTTTTCTGAATTCATTAGGCAAGCAAATATTATGGTCCTCGGTTTTGAACATCCTGATGATGTTGCTGTTTATTCTTTGTCTTCGACCCTAATGGTATATTTAACATCTCTCGGAGCAGCAACAATTATGGGTCTTTATCCAAAACTTTATCAACTTGACTCGCAAGAACAATATTCGCAAGTTAATGACTTATTTATTAAATCTGTTGAAGTGTCATCGCTGGTTGTATTCTTAATTGTTGGTGGGTTTATTGCTGCAGGAAGGCCATTTATTGCTGCATGGTTAGGCGATACATATAATGTTTCAAACAAAAATGAATTTAAACTTGACTGGATATATCAAATTGGATGTATTTTGTTTTGTGCCCAGCTATTTCCTTTAACTTCCCTTTTATCTATTGAAATCATCAAAAATCGTAATAAACATATTTTTCAAGCTGTAGCATTAGGAGCAATGCTTATTGTGATGTTTGGTCTGTCAATTCCAATTTGTAATTATTTTGGTCCTATTGGTGGAGCCTGGGCATTTTTCGGTTTAATGGTTTTATGTTATGGCGTTGCTTTGCCAATCTTTAATCTCAAAGTGCTTCATCTTTCTATTTCAAAATATTATTTGATTTTTGGTGAGATGCTGTTAATTTCTGGCGTTAGTGTTGGAATTGCTCTTTTTCTTGATTTCATTATCTCGCCATATATCGGCGTGTATTATTGGCTTATGTTTTTAATCGATGGTTCAATTTTTGTTGTTGTCTATTGCTTAGGTTGCTTAATTTTCAAAAGAAAAATAATCAAATCTATATTTGGTTCAATTTTCAACAAGAAACTTGAAGTTACTGATAATGGGGAAAAGCATGAATAGCAGCACTTCTACAAATAGCAAATGGGATGTTTTGATGCATCCTTTTAAAACTTTTGATAAAAAATTATCGCTTTTGTTTTTGCGCATTGATTCTTGTACTTTTAGAAATAACTTTTGGCAATTGATTTTATCTATTGGTTTTGTTTTTTTGATGACTGGTCTAATTTTTATTCGAGATTTCTTTTTTCTAGATATTCCGAAAATTACATTTTTAATTTTATTAGTTCTTTACCTTCCATTACTCAAAAAGGAATATATTGTTTATTGTTTTGCTTTTTCTATACCATTTTTGCATGCTTTACCATCGAATTGGGTAATATTAGTCTTCCTATTATTAATTTTTGCGACAAATGGATTTCATCTAAACATCGCACAAATTGTTGCTCCTTTAATAATTTCTTTAATCGAATTATTGCTAACTTTTGTTGCAGGAAGTGACTTTTATTTCAACGTTCTTGAATATTTCTTATTTTTAACGATTAGTTCATATTTATTATTTGATCGTCATATTAAGTTAAATATAAAACTTATTTGTTATTCTTTTGTCGTTGGCGTTTTGTTAATGTGCACATTGTGTGCGACAGTCCAAATCAAAATGATATTTGAAACTGCACAAAATGTTGTTGATGAGTCTGGCAATCATCTTTATTCTTTTTCGGAACTCCTTTTTGACCCATTTGTTCGTTTGGAAAATATTTCGCAATTCAACGAATGGACCACTAATATGAAATATCCATTCTACTTTGTTAATCCGGATATTACCATTGGCGATGACCCTAATAATATGGCATATTTTTTAGCCATTGCTGCCGCGCTTTTGCTATATGTAACCACGAATAAAAAGAAGAGTTATATTCCATCTTGTGTCGTCTTACTCGTTATTCTTTTCTTCGGTGTGTTTACTAAGTCTAGGAGTTTTTTAATTACTTTCCCAGTTGTTGTTGTTGCCTGGTATGTTTATTCATTAATTTGTCGAAGATTCAAACTAAAATCATTAATCTACATATTTATTTTAATAATCATTATTGCTGTTTTAGATCTTGTTTTTGACTATATGTTCCAAATTAATCGTGCTATTTTTGGTAGGTTTAATTTTGCACAAACGAGTGATCGCTGGGACTTGATTATCGACTACTTATCATTCATGTTCACAAACTGGAGAATTGGTCTTTTTGGTTCAGGAGTTTTGAACATTACTTTTGTTACTGGATTTGAAACGACTGCACATACCGCATTTGTGCAAATTCTATTTGGATATGGCGTTATTGGGACCATACTTTTTATCACCCCAATTTTCTTCTGTATTTTTTATGTTCGCATTTATAATCGAAAAGCTAAAATAGATTTATCAAGTTTCATACCATTATTAAGCTTACTAATTTTCACTCTTGCTCTTCAATTATTAGACCCATTCCTATTAATGCTTCCTGCGGTTTTGTGCGTGATGGCAATCAATAATTTCAGCACAATCGAAGAAAAATCTTTGCAAAAGTTCACTTTATTAACTGATATTAAATATCTTGGAAATCGTGAAGAAGAAGAAATGCACCCATCTTTTGAAAATGATAATTTTAACAATTACCCAATGGTTGAATTGTTTGCAAAAAAACAAAAAATTGTTGTAAAAAAAGCATCTAAAAAGCCTCAAGAAAATGCTCCTAAAAAAACTTCTAAAAATCATTGCCAGAAACTACTATCTTCAATTGATTCTTTTTATTCTAAATTAAATTCGCTATTTGATAAAATTGCTAACACAAAAATTGTCAAAATGATTAGTGGGCCAATCCCCCAACTTTGTTTCTTCTATTTCTTTATTATTGTCATCATTTTTTATGTATGGTTTGTTGGGTTTTATTTCTATCTAGATTTAAAGCCTTTTCTAATTCCGGTTTTAATTTTGCCTTTGCTCTTCTTAAATCGAAAAGAATTATTAATGGCGTTCTTTGCTTTTATGCCACTTGCCAATTCTTTGCCTCAAAGGTCACTCATTCTTGCAATCTTTGTTATTTATCTTGTCAAGTCGCGTTTTAGATTTAATTTTGCTCAACTTGCCTATTCGATGACTTTCATTATATTTGAACTATTGGCGTGTTGCCTTTTCGGCTTTGTCAATGCGGTAGATTCACTTTCTTTCCTTTGCATTGTTTCATTCTTAATTTATGTTTTGTTTGACTCAACATTTAAAGCTGATATTTCATCTTATTGCATGGCCTTTTTGACTGGTTTCTTTATTATGGCTGTATTTTATATCGCGCCTTTATTTACATATGCCAATTATGCAATCAAGAATGCAACCCAAAATAATGATTATTCGTTATTGACCATCATTTGCAATAATTATGCTAGGATTGGCAAATATGATGGTTATCTTTGGTATTTGAATGAAACATTTTTGCCACTAACAAAACTGTCTCCAAGCCAAGTCCCGTTAGCGACAGATGATCCGAATAATATTGCATTGTTTTGTATTTTAGCCTTAGTCTGTATAGGTTTTTTGTTAAAAAAGAAATGGTATATTATCTCAATTTGTTCGATTTTATTTGTTGCCGTTTTATTTGTTGGTTTCATGACAAAATCAAGGACTTTCCTAATTTCTCTTGTTATTTTGCTTTTGCTTTTCTATATTTCTGCTATTGTTTCTAAACGAATTAATTTATTAACGACAATACTTATCCCTGTTGTTTTATGCGCGCTATTTGGTATTTATGCTCTTATTGATAGAGATTTTGCTTTTGCTAAAAACTTTATAACACGTCCTGATATAGAGGGTGACAGTTTTGCAAAACGTTTTGAATTAATTGGTGATTATTTAAATATGATGATTCATTCGCCACAATATTTGTTTACTGGCACAGGCTTAGAAAACGAAACGACTGCATATGCTGGATTTGCTTTCGTAAAAGTGGATAGCGTACTGCCACCGCACACAAGCGTAATACAAGTATTTGTTGCATATGGAATTTTGGGCTTTTTGCCAATTAGTTTCTTCTTTGTTTATTCAATTTATGTTCGAATTAAATCTACAAAATTCGATTTATTCAAATTTTCGCCTTTAATTGTTATATTTATCTTTTCTTTAAGTTTACAAGTACTCTCTCCGTTTGAATTGATGTTTCCTTTCTTCGCAGCTACTCTTATGATTAATTCATGTGGGTATATTTCTACCGGAGATGATAAATTGTCTGGGCTTGTTTATTGCTTACCAGTCAATAAAATGGTCAAAGTTATAAACGAAGAAAACGAAACTTATACTTTTATTAAACAAGGAGAGGAAAGATGAAATCTCGTACAGTATTTTTTACTAATTTATTGCTGTGGGTTTTCCTTGTTTTAGCAGGGTATTTTATAGAAAACACGGTTATTTTTTCATCGTCATTTTCCCGTCATTTTACATTTACTGAGTGTTCTTTTCTTTTTATAGGTTTAATTGGCATATTAGTATCCTATTTATATTTAGAAAAAAAATACAATGGGTTTTCCTTGTCTAAAGTTGAAATTATTTTTGCTGGTTTTGTTCTATTTTTAATAGCCACAAACATCGCTTTGATTTTATCCTCGCCAGAAGCTTCTATTTGTCAATTTACAGCAACTAGTGGCATTATTTACTATGCGATTTCTGAGTTAACCTTTTCGATGAGATTTTATTACTGTTTAGCATCAATTTTAGCATTCAGCATCCCATTTATCCTAGTATTCGTTTTGCCAAGAAAATTCTTTACTTTTAAACAATATGATTTCATGTACTATTTGATTTTACTGGTCGCTGCTTTTTCCATCATTTTTAGTTTGGTTTTTGAATTTGGTAATTATTTAAATTTCTTCACCAAATTGAACAGTCTTGAATCATCTGAATATGCTGTTCACTCGTTTTTGTTCAATCGAAATATATATGGACTGTTCCTTTTTATTTCAGTATTTGCTTGTGCTTACTTGAACTCCCAGAAACCACACTGGTATTACTATGTTTTCATGATATTGTTATTTACTTTTATGTTTTTTACATTGGTCAAAACTACTTTAGCTCTTTGTGGAGTGTTTCTTTTGGTTTACACAATTTATAGATTATTTATAACATTGAAATTTAACAAAACTAGAAATATTACTTTGCTATTCATAATTTTGTTGTGTTTTCTTGGCGCGCTAGCTCTTTTTGTCATTTCAAATTTTGTCGATATTCCTTTCTTATTAAAAGTTAATAGTTTTGTGAAAAAGATATTTATTAATATCGGTGAATCAACTATTTCTTCTCGAATTATCATTTGGCAATATTGCTTAATGATAGTTGGAGATCCATTGCATGCTATTTTCGGTCGTGGCATAGGAGTATTTGAGTACAATCTATATTCCATTACATCTTCTGATCCAAATGTGATGGATGTCACATCATATGCTCACAATTCTATATTAGATTTATTGGGCAAGGGTGGCATTATTTACGTTTTATTTTATTTGGCGTTATTAATCTATGGTTTTTATTGTTTGTATAAGATGAGAAAATTTAATAAATCGCTCGCATTTACTAATACTTTATTCGCTATTTTAATTCTTGTTGCTGGAATGATTGAGTGCTGGTATTTCTTTTCTTATAATATTTCAAATATTGTTTTGACAGTTTTAGTGTTCTTGCCTGCATTCTCATATGCTTATCATCAAAAGCATCCTTCTTTAAAACAAAATGTTATTATCAACGCAAAAAGTGAATTTAGCATACCATCTAAGTCGATTAATATGACTCCGATTTCATCATTTTGTATTAATTTTTCTCCACTTATTGGGTCTTTGATTGGAATGATTTCTATTTTTGTTGGTTATTCAAATTTCTCTATCAATTCCGTTTATTTGATCATTGCCCAACTCTCTTTGCTTTTATTGGCTGTTCTACCATTATATTTAATCATTTTCAAATCAAATCCTATTAATAAAACAGCGCCAAATGTTCGCAGTTTTTATCAATATTTGATTGTCCTTGGATCGTGTTTAATTATTTTTGCAATCCCTTCATTTTCAAAATCTTCACCAGAATTTATATCTTTTGTAATAGCAATCGTTTGTGTTTATTTGACTTATTATTCGATAATGTCAATATTATCAAGCCCATTTTTTCCTTTATATAAACAATCTAAAAAAATAGACGACATAATGTCATCTATTGTTGAAAAGCAAATAAAAGAGGAAAATAAAATTTAGAAGTTATTTTGAATTATATAGTTTGTGATGTTTGGTATATTTTCTTCATTGTAATTTCCAAGGTATTTATATAAATAATTATTTTTCGAATACCTCTCGAATACGATTTTATATTCATTTTGTTCACTCAATGTCTCATAAGTTTCGTGAGATTCAAAAGCATTTATGAGCATTTTACCATTATCTTGTTGGGCAAATTGAATAATTGTTGATACGTTATAACGACATGTTATTTCTTTAGAAATTTCATTAATATAAAGTTGTCGATCAATTCCGGATTGTTCTTGTTTAAAAATAATATTTTCGCTTTTGTTAAGCCCGTATGATAACGTCCCTTGAAACAACGACTCTTTGTTATATGATTTTCCTATTTCGAATAAACTTTTAATCAGCGATCCAGAGTTCTGGCCTTTATACAAAGCCCCGTACATAAAGTCGACCGTATTATTTTTGTATATTTTATAAATTATTTTAATGTCTTGATTGTTCATGAATCTAAGTTCATAAATATTTGAACTATAATCAATTTTTTCTACATTCTTTTGTAACGGAATTAAAGTTGTCTGTTCACTCGTAAAACATTCTGTGTATAGTTTGTTTGGGTTTTCATATTTGGTTGCATTAAATACTTTCGTATATTTTTTTGTATATTGTAGAGAATTTTCATTTGATATGTTGTACAAGTATAATGTTTCATCCATCATTTCAGACTTGCTTCTACAAGCTGAATAATTTTCATTATATACATCAAAATATGCATTAATTGCATCGCTTGAAATAGAATATGAAACGATATCATTATCGATATTGGAATTCTCTGAGCACGATGCTAAACCAAAACAAATTACAAGTGCAAATGTTGGAATAGAAAATTTGAATTTTCTCATAGGCAAAGTATAGAACATAAATAGTCTTTTAACAAGATTGAGGTTATTATATAATAATTCAAGGGTCATCACGTTATGGACAACAAACCTCAATCTAAAAAGAAAATTCTAATATGTTTGGCATCTCTAGGACTTGCTGGCGTGGAAACTTTTACTGTTAATTTGTTTCGTTATTTGGACAAAGATATTTTTGAAGTCCATTTTTTAATTACTCCAATCGAGCCAAAAGATGAATATTATTCAGCTGAAATTACTAAACTTGGCGGAATTATTCATCGTTGTGACAAACACAAAATAAAAAATAGATTCAAAAGAGTTAAGTATTTAGAAAAATGTGTCAGAGAACTTGTTGAAAAAGAACATTTTTGTTGCGTTCATGTTATGTTAAATTCATCTTTGCTTTATGTCGAGGCTAAAGCCGCAAGAAAAGGTGGTTGTCAAAACATAATTATCCATTCTCATTGCGCTTATGCATCAACAAGTTCATTGTTGAGTCATTTTTTCAAAGGGCAAGCAAGAAAATATGCTGATCATTATTTTGCTTGTGGCATCGATGCTGGTAAATGGGTATTCGGAAAAAAGTTTGAGCGCTATTCTCAATCAAAAGTCATAAACAATGGATTTAATGTTTCTAGATTCAAATTTTCACAAGAAAAACAATCTTCTCTTCGAAAAGAATATGGCATTTCTGAGAATGATTTCGTTATTGGAATGGTTTCACGCCTATCGGATGTAAAGAATCATATTTTTATGCTTAACGTAATCAATGAACTTCAAAATAAAAAGAATGTTAAATTAGTGATCGTTGGAGATGGTCCAGAAAAAGAGAATATTATTTCGTTTATTAATGAAAATAACTTGCAAAATGTTGTTATGCTTTTAGGGCTAAAAAATAATATCTATGATATTTTATCTTTATTTGATGTTTACGCTCTTCCTTCAAAGTTTGAAGGTCTGCCAACTTCTGCAATTGAAGCTCAAGCTAATGGTTTAGTATGCCTTATCAGTGACAAAGTGGATTTGAAAACTCAACTTATAGATGATGTTAGGTTTTTGCCTATCGATTCTGGAAGCGAGGAATGGATAAAGGCTTTGGATGAAATAAGAAAGAACCCTAAATCTGTTCAACAACGAATAGACGACAATCAAACTATAATTGACAAAGGCTATGATATGAACGGAGTTGTCAAGTACATCGAAAGCGTATACCTAGGCGAATAAATTTATAGTTTTATTTGATAAAGCCATGTCAAAAATATATAATCGTTTCTATGCCCGAGTGGTGAAATTGGTAGACGCGCTGGACTCAAAATCCAGTGGATGTGTAATCCATACCGGTTCAAGTCCGGTCCCGGGCACCATTGAATATTAACTCAGCTTCGGTTGAGTTTTTCTTTAATTTTTAACATGATGACTTGTTTTTTATAAAATAAATAAGCCTTCATGATATAATGAATGAAATTAGAAATTAGTATTGTAATATATGAGTTCACAAATTAAAGTTTCAGTCATTGTCCCAGCTTATAACGCTTCGAAATACATTCATCAGTGTTTGGAATCTATTATCAATCAAGATTTCGACGGCGAAATCGAAATTTTGATTTCGTATTTTCATTCTGAAGATGGAACTGATGAAATAATTGCAGAATATGCTAATCGCTATTCTTTTATTAGACCTATAAAAAATCAAGTTAAAAGTCCTGCATATGAACGATTTCACGCAATTAGCGAAGCAAGAGGCAAATATTTGTATTTTGTCGATGCTGATGATTTTATTTCACCACACGCAATTCAGCATCTTTATAAAATGATAGAAAGCAAAAATGCAGATATTGTAAATTGTAATTTCTATGTTTTTGATAATAAACAAGGGGTAGAACATATTGAAAAAAATTCTTTTTCAATCGAAGGTTCTTTTGGTAAATATAAGTCTATCTCGCTTCTTCAAAAAGATTCAAAAATCAGAAGTTTCTTTTGGACAAAAATGTGGCGTAAAACTCTTTTTGATGAAATTCCGGAAAATATTAAGTTCGAAGACTGGGATGGAATATTTGAAGATGGGTTCCCATGTTTTTATTTATTTTATAAATCATCAGTTGTTTTTTCTTCGAAAGAAACTTTATATTACTACCGCAAGGGAAATATCTCTAGCGCTTCGACAACATCCAATAAAAATCGCCTATCCAATCATATTGCCATGTTTGCTTTAGAAAGATATTTTATAGACAAAACACGTGATACTAAATTATTTAAAGTTTTTAGAAAAATGATTTATCGTTATCGCTGGTCTTTATATTTTGACGCATATATATCTCGTAAAATACCAGATTTTCATTTTTGGAAACAAATTAAATCAATTAATAAATTTTTGCGGTTGATAAAATCTAAGCATAGATTTAATATTCGAGAAGAGTTTTTTGAATTTCAAATTCGCAATATTATAAAGGATATGGATTGATTACATTATGGACAAATCCAAAAAAAGTTACTTAAAAAAACTAATCAAGCGTTCGCTTTTATCGTTAAAAAATAGCGATCAATCTTTTAAAAGCATTTATGACATTATTTTTTCTTTTAGTGATGAAGTTTATTTTGAATCATCGGAATATGGAATTATCAAAAAAACAACTTATAAAGAAGTTGAATTGAAAATAGAGAATGCCACCAATTTTATTTCAAATTCTTTGGAAAATATAACCAAAGGCTCTTTTATTGCTTTAAAACTGGATAATTGTGAGGGTTGGGTCATTGCCTTTTGGTCAATATTGCGCAGTGGTTTTAAACCATTGCTTATAAATACTCGCATGAGTGATGATTTCAACGAGCAATTAATGCATTTACTAAATGTAAAAGCAGTGGTATCAAACAACCAATTTAAGGATTTTTTCTTTCTTAATGTAAATGATTTAATGTATCAAAATAGTAAAACAATAGAACCTTCTTGGGAAAATGAAATTGCGTTGTCGACATCTGGCACGACTGGTACTCCTAAAATCTGTGTTTATGATGGTCACGCGATTGCTGAACAAATTCTTAATTCTGAATATGTGTTGAAAGAAAACTGGACTATTGCTTCATTTGATAAAAAAGAATTCAAACATTTAGCTTTTCTCCCTTTTTACCACATTTTTGGTTTGACTGCTTTGCTCTTGTGGTTTTCATTTTTCGGTCGCACTTTTGTTTTTCTTAAAGATATGTCACCGCAAACGATTAGAAATACATGCCAAAGGCATAATATTACGATATTTTTTGCAATACCTCTATTATGGAATATGACCGTTGATTCTCTTTTAAAAGAAATTGAAAAGAAAGATGAAAAAACAAAAAGGAAATTTTATAAAGCGATTAAATTTTCTAACAACCTTCAATCATTTCTCCCTTATATTGGTAAAAAATTCGCTGTTAAAGCTTTTAAAGAAGTTCGCTCTCAAATTTTTGGTGAAGGGTTAAAATTCGCCATTACAGGTGGGGGATATATTTCTGAAAAAACATTGTCTATTTTAAATGGCATTGGCTATTCACTTTACAATGGCTATGGTATGACAGAAATAGGAATTACTTCCGTTGAATTGAGACTTAAAGCTAAATATCGTAATCTTGGTAGTATCGGTCGTCCATTTCCATCAATAAAATACAAAGTAAACGACGATGGTGAATTGATGGTAAAAGGATCGTCGCTCCATAAAGGAATGTACATTAATGGTATTTATAAGCCAAGAGAAAATGATTCGTATTATTTTACTGGTGACATAGTTGCTGTAGACAACAATGGATATTATTATATAAAAGGACGTAAAGATGACTTGATCATTGATGATTCTGGCGAATTAATTTCTCCAGATTATATTGAAAGCCATTTTATAATATCTTATATTGATTCTCTTTGCGTTTTAGATGCGACAATCGACGGCATTAAAACATTGACCTTGGTGTTTAAACCACATCAAAAGATCAACGAATTGCAAAGAAATAAAATGTTAAATGAATTGAATAAAATCAATGCACAACTGCCGGATTTTATGAAAATTAAATGTTTTAGAGAAAGCTTTGTTGAACTTCCACAAGTCATGAAGGGCAATGTTCAAAGAAAAGTTTTGAGAAACACATTAGAACATAATCAAAACGATTTTCCAATTATCGATTTGTCAAAAAACAAGGTTTTAGATCCTGAGGTTTTAAGTGATTTAGAGAAAAAATTTGCCGATGAGATTTGCTCGATTTTTGCCGATTGTTTTGGCATTGATAAATCTTTAATTAAACCCGATAGCAATTTTTTGTATGATTTAAAAGGCTCATCAATGCAGTATTTTGAGATCGTTCATTTAATAAGCGAGAAATATAATATCGATTTTACATTTGAAAATGGCGAACTTGCTGCTACACCGCTTGATTTCGCTAAATTAGTGCTGAGGAAATCATAATGTTTTCTACCATCTTTCGTTTTATTGTCAAACTGACCGGATTTATTCCTGCTTGGATATTTTTTCGTTGCAAAACGTATTTTTCTAACAAACAAAATAAGGCACGAATTGGCATCAAATCTGCTATCTTGATTTGTAATCACACATCTGCTCTTGACTATATTTTACTTCTATTCAGATACCCTTTTAGAAAACTGCGTTTTATATTTGGCGAACTTGTTTATAAAAATAAATTTAATGGTTGGATGAGCAGGCGCATGGGTTGCATAAAAGTTGATAAAACAATTGGTGATATGTCTTATATGAACGAAGCCGTTAAATGTCTTAATAAAGGCGGTGTAGTAGGCATTTTTCCAGAAGGTCATATGATTCATGATGGCAAAATTGACACATTCAAACCAAGCGTTGTTTACTTAGCACTTGAGACTGGGGCTCCAATTATTCCTATATACACAAACGGCAAATACGGTTTTAAGCATCGAACGAGAATCAATATTGGAGAAAAAATTTATTTGAGAGATTATTGTGACAGTCTTAACCCAAGCAAAGAAGAGGTTGACGCTCTTTGTGAAATGCTCCAAAACAAGGTAAAAGCACTTCAAAAACAAGAATCCCAGTTTGAGCAATTTCATACGCAAAATATATTTGACTTTTTTTGGTTTGTCCTAGACTTTGTTAAAGCTGTGTCGCTATTTATAATTCCAAAAATTTATTTAGTGTTTCCAACAAAAAAATATTTTGCAAAAGGTGTAAGACGCAATAGCCTTCACATACGTGGTCGCGGAATTATTATGTCGAATCACACCGGATTTATTGACCCATTAATGATGCATTTCTTCTATTGGAAACGAAGAATTAGAGTAATTGCGGCTGAGGAATTATTTTATAAAACGGCTCCAATTATTCGATGGTTTTTAAAAAAAATTGATTGTATTGAATATCGTCGTATTTCCCAATCTAACATCGATGTAAAAATGTTTACAAAATGTGTCAATGTGTTACAAGCAAATGGAGTTATTGGTATATTTCCAGAAGGCCATATTGAACAGGTTGAATCAGACAATCAAATACGCGGTGGAGTAGTTCTCATGTCACTTTATACTGACTCGATAATTTATCCATATTATCTTTTGGGACAATACAAAGCTTTTAAGAGACAAAAAGTTATTTTTGGTGCCCCAATTGATTTAAAGGATTATTATGAAAAAGGCACTCCTTTTGATACAAAACTTGTTATTAAGTTAACTGGTATTCTTTCACAAAAAATGGAAGAGTTAAAAAAAGAGGGTCAATCTTATTTAAAAAAATAGGCTAGGAGGTAAATATGGATAGTGCTGCTTATTTTAAAGGTCTACTTGCTGATGGTGATTTTGAAAGACTAAAACGATATAAAACGATTAATGAATTATTAGAAGATACAGCAAAACAATTTTCTAATAATATTGCTATTAGGTGGAATGGTGGGCAAAAAACATATAAAGAGTTATATGAAGATGTTGCCCATGTTAGAGCACTTTTGCTTAGCCATGGATTAAAAAAAGGAGATCACGTTGGTGTGATGTTCCGCAATGAATATGATTTCGTTCGCTCAATTCTTGCTGTTACGACTCTTGGCATGGTTGCTGCTGTAATGCCTGTTACTTTGCCAAGCCAAGCTATCTTTGGGCTATCGCATAAATTTTCATTGAAATGTTTGGTTTATGCATCTGATTCATCTTCTATAAGTGTAGCTGGTGCAAAAGCTATGGGCATGAATATTGTCTTGATTCCAAATGAAGAACTTAATTATTCAAAATCTGCTCCGATGGAGAAAGTCGATATCAATATGCCGGCTGTCATCATGTTCACTGGTGGAACAACTGGTGCTCCTAAAGGAGCATTATTAAGCCATGGAAATTTGTGCCGTGGTGCTCTTAATGGCACATATGGCCCAGGTAAAGCTTTTAATAGAAGATATCTATCTTTAATCCCATTTACTCACGTGTTTGGACTTGTAAGAAATTTGCTTAGTGTTCTTGAAACAGGTTCTTCATTATATGTGGTTAAAGAACCATCTGCTTTTGTTAAAGAAATGGCCATTGCTAAACCTGAAGGGATGGTTTTAGTGCCAGCCTTAGCTAACATGGTATATGGTTTGACAAAAGCTTATGGGAAAGGCATTTTAGGCGGTTCGTTAGAATTTATTATTTGTGGTGGCTCGGTCGTTTCACCTGAATTGATTAATCGTTTATTAAGCGTTGGTATTATTTGCTGCCCTGGTTATGGATTAACCGAAACCGCTAATTTAGTTAGCGGATCTGGCGAATATGCAAGAATTCCAGCTTCAGTTGGTTGCCCATATCCAGAACAAGAACTAAAAGTTGTCAATGGTGAACTATGGATTAAAGGCGACAATGTCTTCTTAGGATATTATGGAGATGAAGCAGCCACAAAAGCAGTATTTGAAGATGGCTGGTTCAAAACAGGTGATTTAGTAAAATTTGATAAAGATGGTTTTCTTTACATTATCGGAAGATGCAAAAACTTAATTGTTCTTGATAGTGGTGAAAAGGTTTCACCAGAAGCAATTGAAGCAATGGTTAATGCTAATCCATTAGTCGCGGATTCAGAGGTTTATGAAACACGTGATGAACATGGCACTCAAATTATTGGAGTGGAAATTTATCCTAATCTCAAAGCCCTAGAAGCAATGCAAATCAAGGATCCAAAGCCATCGATTGAGAAAATTATAGATGGTGTCAATGCGCAATTGTCTACTCATGAAAAGATTAGACAAATCGTTGTTCGTGAAAATGATTTTCCAAGATCACCAGCTATGAAGATTTTAAGGAGTAAGCATTAATGCTTGAACAATTAAAACATTTAGTTAAATCTATCATGCCAGATAAAAAGATAGATTTTGACAATGTAACAGAAAATAGTGACCTTATTAAAGATCTTGGTTTTGATTCCATTTCTTTCATTATGATAGCGATTGGCATCGAGCAGGAATTTGGTGTAGAGGTATCTCAAATCGATTCTTCATCATTTAAGACTGTTGGCGATGTTATAAATTATATTAAGAGTCACAAAAAATGAATGAATGGAAACCATCTAATCCGGTTCCAGGTGATCAAATAAGGGTTAAAAGAACCATTTATTATCATCACGGTATTTATGTTGGAGATGGTTTAGTAATTCATTTTGCTGGTGATGATAAAAAAACTGAAACAAGTCCTGAGCAAGCATATATTCATCAATCAACCATAGAAGAATTTTTGTGTGGTGGCGAACTCGAAGTAAGAATTTATGATAAAGAAGAACGAAAAGATCTTCGCTCTAAAAATGAAATTATTGCTTTGGCAAAATCAGAACTTGGCAATCGTGGATATGATTTCTTAAAAAATAATTGTGAGGATTTTTCTAATCGCTGCGCCTTTAAAAGCAAACATCCGACCCAAGTTGACGAAATTAAAAATCGAGTTAAAGTATTATTAAAAAAATAGGAAACATTTACTCTCTTGTTAAAACAAGGGAGTTTCTTTATAATATGTGCTTGTAGGGGAGTAGCGAAGATTATTACCCGTCAACACGGCGCAAGAGCCCGGGGATAATCCAGTAATGAGCAAGACCTATACCAAGGAGCCCATTATTATGTTCGAAACCAAAACAGTACAAGAGACTATTTCGTATTTTTCGAGTGACGAGAAAAGTGGATTATCAAGTTCAAAAGCTTCTGAACTTTTGATTAAGAATGGTCCAAATAGTTTAAAAGAAAAGAAAAAAACACCTGTCATCGTGACTTTTTTAAAACAATTAAAAGATCCGATGATTTTTATTTTAGCTGCCGCTATTCTTGTTTCTATTGCCATTTCTATTTATGACATGGTTAATGGACAAGCAGGTGATTGGGCGGATGTTGTAATTGTCGCTGGGGTAATTTTGCTCAATGCCACAATTGGTACTGTTCAAGAAGAAAAAGCAAAAAAAGCTTTGGATGCCTTAAAAAAACTTTCATCTCCTAACGCATTTGTTTTACGCGACGGAGAAATAAAAGAAATAAAGGCGAGCGACTTGGTGTTAGGAGATATTGTCATTCTTGAAGAAGGAGTGACGGTTCCAGCAGATATTCGACTCACTGAATCATTTAATTTAAAAAGTGATGAATCATCTCTAACTGGAGAATCCGTGCCGGTGCAAAAAGATGCAAACATCGTGTTTTCAGATGAAGTGGGTATCGGAGACCGCTCAAACTGTGTTTTTATGTCGACGCCAATTGTTTATGGTCGTGGTCGTGGCGTTGTTGTGGCGACTGGCATGGATACAGAAATTGGAAAAATTGCCGGAATGCTATCTAATGACGAAGAGGAAATGACACCACTTCAAAAAGTCTTAGCTCGACTTTCAAAAGCTTTAGGTTTGCTAACCGTTGTTATTGTGATTCTGGTTTTAGGGGTCGATATTTTATGGCTTTTTATTCATGGTAATGGCAGTAGTATCGATGCTTGGATGGAAGCTATTCTTGGCGCCGTTGCCCTTGCTGTTGCAGCGATTCCGGAAGGCCTTCCTGCGGTTGTGACTATTGTTCTTGCTCTTGGCGTTCAAAGGATGGTTAAAGTCAACACGATTGTTCGACGTCTTCCTAGCGTTGAAACTTTAGGAGCTGTTTCAGTTGTGTGCTCTGACAAAACCGGGACGCTTACGCAAAATAAAATGACAGTTGTCGAATCTTATTGTGATGGAAAGACATACGTAAAAGATAACTTTTCTGGTGGTGAAAACGATTTATTAGCAACCGGATTAGCTCTTTGCAACAACGCTTCAAATGAAAAAGGAAAATATGGTGATCCAACAGAAATTGCTTTAATCGATTATGCTTCAAGCATTTCACTGCCAAAATCATATCTTGAAAATAAATATCCACGTATTGATGAAATGCCGTTTGATTCTGTTCGAAAAATGATGTCGACAATGCATAAGTTTGAGGGCAAAAAGCTCATCTTTACTAAAGGCGCTATCGACCAGATTTTAAAACATACAATGAAGATTTATTCTAAAGGTAAAGAAATAGTTGCTGACGAGGCTTTAAAACGTGAAATTCAGTTAGTAGCAGACAAAATGTCAGACCGAGCTCTTAGAGTTTTGGCATTAGCCTATCATGAATCTTCACAAATCGATGAAAATAATTTAGTTTTCGTTGGCATGGTTGGTATGGTCGATCCTCCACGTGAAGAAGCTAAACCTGCTGTTAATAAATTTAAGCATGCTGGAATCATCACGGTTATGATAACTGGAGATCATAAAAATACAGCGTTTGCCATTGCTAAAGATTTGGGAATAGTGGCTAAACCAGAAGATTGCTTGTCTGGCGACCAAATATCTTCAATGAATGATGATGAACTTCGTGCGGCATGTGGACATGTTCGCGTGTTTGCTCGTGTTTCGCCTGAAAACAAAGTCTCTATTGTTAAGGCTTTTAAAGCCAATGGAAATATTGTTGCCATGACTGGCGATGGAGTAAATGATGCTCCTTCACTCAAAGCCGCTGATATTGGTATTGCTATGGGCATAACTGGCACCGATGTTGCTAAAGGCGCTGCTGATATGGTCTTAACAGATGACAACTTTGCATCAATTGAAAAAGCCGTGGAAGAAGGACGTGGCATATATGCTAATATTAAAAAAACCGTCCTCTTTCTTATTTCAAGCAATATCGGTGAAGTCATTACAATGTTTGTTGCAACATGCCTAGGCCTTCCTATGCCACTTCTTGCTATGCACATATTGTGGGTGAACTTAGTAACAGATTCTCTTCCTGCCGTCGCTCTTGGTTCAGATAGCAAAGACCCGGATAATATGAAAGACAAACCTCGTTCTCAAAAAGAATCGCTTTTTGCCAAAGGCGGATTTGCTATTACATTTGGCTATGGGATATTGATTGGTTTATTAACTTTAATTGCATTTTTAATTGAGCCAACAATTTATATCAATACAAATGGTATGGATTTTTCTATTGCATCAATTATCGAAGTTTTTGCAGATGAAAGTAATCATGTCTTAATTGAATCGCGCACCATGGCATTTTCTGTCCTTGGTGTTTCGGAATTATTTCATATGATTGGCATGACTAATATTAGAAAGAGTTTTGTTCATATTTTTAAAGAAAAGAATTGGCTATTATTTGCGTCATTCTTTATTGGAATTGGCTTACAAGTTGCTCTCACGTATATCCCTGGAATTAATGGTTTCTTTGGCGTAGCTCCATTAGATATTTCCGAATTCTTTATTGTTGTCGGTTTGGCCGCCACGCCTTTAATTGTTCATGAAATAGTTGCTCTCATACTTTTTATAATAAAATGTATTCGAAAATCGAGGACTAGATCTACTATTGTAAGCGAATAAAAAGAAAGGGCATTTAGTGCCCTTTTTTATTTTATAGTGTTCCCCAAATCTTGTCAGCGTAACTTGGATGATCGATAAATGGATTGCGATTGCCTTGCTTGTTAAACGCAACGTTATTGCGATTAATCTCTTCTTCGCTTACTGGATCATTAGCATTCCATTCGCGCAGCATTCGCACACATTGATTTATTGTTCTAGGTCCTAAGACTTTATTAAATTGTAAATTACCTGTGATGCCACTTGTTTGAGTACCTCCAACTTCTGTTGAATAGTGGAGATAGACATACATTAATATTCTTGCGACATCTCCTTTAATCGAATCAGCCGGTTCAAAAGTCCCACTTACACCGCCACTTGTTGAGTATTTGCATGCACCGCCACGAGAATTGCTAAATGTTTCAACTGGACCATAAGCCAATCCAATAAAATTAGAACCTCGCTTAGAGTTATAAGAACTGACGGTTGCTCTTATATGGTGTATATCAGATCCTGCATATGTTGTGCCATAAAGCTTATTTGATTTTCCTTGTGGCCAAACATGTTCTTTATTAAACGATGAAGTATTATTTCCGCTATAAAAACATTTGGCTTGAGAACCATTTCCATCAGCAGTTTTTAAAGTCGTATCTAGGGAGCTATAACTTACATAAGTTTTATGGGTTGTCATCATTAAATTGTGAAGCGATGTGGCTAAAGCGTCACCAGTTTCGGAGCCAATTGATGAATAATATGTCCCAGAATAAGTCTCTTCAGTGGTGTAATTTTTTCCTTCAAATGGTTGAACGCCACCATCAGTTCTAGATTCAAGATATCCTTGAATTTCAGGCTGATAATATGAACCACTTACTTGATAATAAACATACCACCCAACCATTGTTATTTGGTCGCCAGGTTTCACATTGGTATCACTAAATGAACGTATGGATGAATATGAAAGTGAAGTCCCGTTAAATGTAAAACAGTTGCTATTTGCATCTAGACCCCAGCAAAGAATTGATCCAGTTGCATCTGTAATATCAAAATTACCATATGTGTCATTTATAACTTGTTGGACATAGCCAGTTATTCGATATAATTTTTTGGAATCACTGGATGTTTTGCTTCTCAATGAAGAAATAGTAATGTTTGTAGGTGTTGGTAATTCTTTTGGTGTTGATGTCGAAGTGCTGGTGCTAATAGTTGAATTAGAAGTTGAAATTGACTCGGAACTAGAATCATTAGAAATAGAATCAAGAATAGGATTTGGACTACATGCGATAAGAAGCATGCTAAGGCATAGCGTTACGCCTAAAAAGGTAATTTTATTTTTCATATTTTTTAGCATATCATACATTGCATTGCAAAAGCCATATTATAAAACTTTTAGTTTATTTTAAAATGTGTCTTGAAAAAAATACTCATTTTGTTATATCATAGATTAGCCGTCTTGATACCAAGGTTGCCGACTTAGCTCAACCTGGTAGAGCAACTGAATCGTAATCAGTAGGTTGTAGGTTCAATTCCTATAGTCGGCACCAATCCTATAAATTCCAGTTGGATGTTTAGCTCAGCTGGGAGAGCATCTGTTTGACGTACAGAAGGTCAGGGGTTCGATCCCCTTAGCATCCACCAAATCAAAAAAATCAGCAGAAATGCTGTTTTTTTATTGCTTGTTTTGAAAATAATATTATTAATATATAATAAAAAAAGAGGTATTGATATGAAAGTGGCATCAATTGGGTTATTAGTTACATCAATTATTTTGGCAGTTATTGGATTAGTGTTTATTCTTTTAGCGAATGTTATGAATATCACGTATTCGGATGTTATTTCATTGTTAAAAAACATTTTTGAGTTCAATAACGATTGTTTATTGGTAAGCTGGGTTGTCATCATTGGATTAGGTATTTTTATGGTGTTATTCATTGGAGTTTTTGTCGCTTCAATTATTAAGAAAAAACCTGCATTCATCTGTATCAGCATTCTATCATTAATACCAATCGCAGGTTTTGTTTTTGGCGCGGTATGTTATTATTTTGCAAACATTATTAATAAATATGAATTTACAAGTCACATCCTTTATACATTTGGTTATTATTGCCTTTTCTACATTGCACCAGTGCTTGTTTTCATTTCTTTGTTTGTCACTTTTGTTGGGTTATTAAAAATTAGATCAAGCAAAATTGAACAAGATGAAGCGATTAAAAAAGAGCCCATTGAAGACAAGTCGATCAAGCAAAGCGAAGATATAATGAAACAACTTCTTGAAGAGGACAACGCTATTGAAAATAAAATTGCATCTGAAATTGAAGAAGAAAAGCCGTTGAAGGATAATAAAGCAAAGAAACCATCATCCGCTCCAAAACAAACCGACGAGAAGCAAAAAGCTTTAAATGTTGATTCCACAGCTGTTGTGTATCATATTTCTCAAAGAAAAGAATTAAATAAATGGCAAGTTAAGAGAAACCAAGCCGCTAAAGCCGTTAAATTGTTTGACACTCAAAAAGAAGCCATTGATTATGCGAATCAATTAGCAAAATCGCAAGGTGGTTCTATTAGAATACATTCTCGCGTTGGAAAAATTAGAAAATCATAATTAATATAGTTTGATTGATTTGTTTACATGCTATAAAATTTTTATATGCATCCGTAGTTCAGTGGCAGAACACTAGCTTCCCAAGCTAGTTATACGGGTTCGATTCCCGCCGGGTGCTCCATCAGAAACAAATTGCTTCAATACAAAAAATTGAGGCTTTTTTCTTTTTTTGGGCATTTTTTGATGGCGACTTCTATGATGCGAAGGAATTCCTCTGCTCGTTAGTCGCAAGAGCCAAAAATGATTTGGTTGTTATCGATCCATATTTCGACGTTAAAGGACTTGCTTTCTTAACTAAATTGTCTCTAAACATATCAAAAAAGATTGTTGTATCTTCAAAATCTAAACTTACTGATGAAGATGTAAAAAGTTTTGTAAAACAATATGGTGATGTCGCAATCGTTGGCGCTAACGCTGTGGTAGGTTCGAATATACCACCTTATACTATCGCCGTAGGAAATCCGGCAAAAGTAATCAAAAAAAGGTTCGATGACGAAATGATTGATTTGCTTGAAAGACTTAAGTGGTGGAACAAAACACCAAAGCAGGTTCAAAATTTAATTCCACTTCTTTCAAATAGTGACATTATTTTTGTGAAAAAGCAGTTAATTGAACTATTGAAATGAACAATTGGTTTTAAGAGCTCTGAATTTGTATTAATATCGATGCTACAACTATCATACTTTGATAGTTTTGTATTAGTATAATCTTCTCAACCCAAGAAGTTATCGTAAACTTTGATACAATCTCGAAAGAGTAAATGTCGAAGTTTTTATTTATTAATTGAAACTTTTTATCTTTTGGACATGACTTTGAAAGGGAAAATAGTCAAGATTATAACGTGTACAACTTATTTAACGGAATTAGTTTTATTTCAGTCGAGTAATAATTCATATTAGTGATTGTGATAAATGGAAATAAATAAAAAATGCAACACAAAAATGTTCTACTGAAATGTTAAGTGCTCCTAAAGTAATCAAAGTAATCTGTTTTATGCAATTAGTTTGAAAAAATCTCGGTCAAAGCAAATATGGACTGTTTCTTATCAGTTAAGTACTGTGCTTAATTGAATATTCAATTTGTTTTATAATCTATATAATAATATTAAGGTGCATCTATATGGAAATTGAACAATTAGTCATAAATCAGCGCAATTATTATAATTCTGGTGCCACATTAGCAATTAAGCAAAGAATTGAAAACCTAAAAAAGATCAAAACTCTTCTTTTAAAATATCGCTTAAAATTCAATGATGCATTTAAGAAAGATTTTAATAAATGTGATTTCGATGTTTTGTCGACTGAATTTTATTTAGTTCTTTCTGAATGCGAGTATCAGATAAAACACGTCAAGCATTTGACTAAACCAAAAAAAGTAAAAACAAATATAATCAATTTTCCAAGCAAAGGATACCTATTACAAGAGCCATATGGCGTTGTCTTAATTATGGCTCCCTGGAATTATCCTCTCCAATTAGCTCTTGAACCATTAATGGGGGCTATTGCAGCAGGAAATACCGCGATTATCAAACCTGCATCCTATGCATCAAACGTCTCTCAAGTCATCTTTGATATGTTCGAGGAGTTTGGCAATCCTAATCTCATTAGTGTTGTTTTAGGCGGTCGGGAACAAAACCAAGCATTGCTTGATCAAAAATTCGACTACATTTTCTTCACTGGTGGTGACACTGTTGGGAAAATTGTATTGGAAAAAGCGGCAAAATGGCTGACGCCAGTTTCGTTGGAATTGGGTGGTAAGTCTCCTTGCATTGTTGACTTTGATGCGGATGTTGATTTAGCTGCAAAGCGTATCGTGTGGGGAAAATTTTTAAATGCCGGGCAAACTTGTGTTGCCCCCGATTATATTTGTGTCCACGAAAGCATTCATGATGAATTTTTAGAAAAAGTGGTCTCATATATTAAAAAATATTATTATGACGAAAATGGTAAATTATCAACCGACTTTCCTTTTCTTATCAATGCAAAACATTTAGAAAAAGTTATTTCATTTTTAGATAAAAAGAAAATTGTTTTTGGTGGCAACTTAAATGGCTTATGTTTGGAACCTACTGTTATGGATGGAGTCACTTGGTCGGATCAAATCATGCAACAAGAAATATTTGGTCCTGTTATGCCTATAATTGTTTTCCAAAATATTGATGATTTATTATCGACGATTAACCTAAAAGACAAACCGTTAGCCTTCTATTATTTTTCGAAAAATAGTCGAAAATGCAAAAAAGTTATGGCCTTGTCTCCGTTTGGTGGAGGATGTGTCAATGATACTATAATGCATCTCACAAATGACAATCTTCCTTTTGGCGGTGTTGGCAGAAGCGGAATGGGTTCATATCATGGTGCTCAATCATTTAGAACCTTTTCACATCAAAAGAGTGTTTTGGTCAAAGGAAAGATCGAATTAAACACTAAATATCCTCCCATTCATTCCAATGATGAAAGGCTCTTGAAAAAAATAGGAAAAATTAAAGATTAGCTTCCAAAATACGCGCAAAACTTTAATTATTTTATTAGAAATTTAAAAAAGTGCACATTACTTTTTATAGCAAACGTGCACATTTTTTGTTATAGACTTTTAATGATTAATTCGTTGTTTTGAACATCAACAATGTATTTATTTTTAGTGTCGATTTCACCTTTAATAATTTTTGTTGCAATCATTGTTTCAACTGTGTTTTGAATGAAACGTTTAATTGGTCTTGCACCATATGTTTCACTATAAGCATTATCCAAAATGAACTGTTTTGTTTTATCGCTAAAGTCAAATGAATAGTAATTTTCTTGAAGCCTCTTTGAAAGGTCATTTAACATTTTAGCAACAATCTTTAATTGCGTCTGCTTACTTAGTGGTTTGAAATAAACAATTTCATCAATACGGTTTAGGAACTCAGGCTTGAATGTTTGATGAAGTAGTTCTTCAACTTTGTCGATCTCGCCATGGAGTATGTATTCGCTTCCTAAATTGGAGGTCATAATGATAATTGTATTTTTGAAATCAACAACGCGACCTTGTGAATCTGTCAATCTTCCATCATCGAGGATTTGTAGCAAAAGATTAAAGACTTCAGGATGCGCCTTTTCTATTTCATCAAATAAGACGATAGAATATGGGTTCCTTCTAACTTTTTCAGTAAGTTGTCCTCCTTCTTCGTATCCAACATATCCTGGTGGCGCGCCAATAAGACGCGATGTAGAAAATTTTTCCATATATTCGGACATATCTATTCTGATTATGTGAGATTCGCTATCAAATAATGCCTCTGCTAATGTTTTAGCTACTTCTGTTTTGCCAACACCAGTTGGACCCAAGAAAAGAAATGAACCAATTGGTCTATTTTGATCTTTAATCCCGGCTCTTTGCCTCAAAATGGCATTGCTCACTAAATCAAGCGCTTCATCTTGTCCAATAACTCGTTTGGAAAGAATATTTTTTAAATCCAAAACTTTTTCTTTATCGCCCTTTGTTATTTTGTTTAGAGGAATGTTTGTCATTTTCGAAATGATTTTAGCTATTGCTTCTTCATCGACAATTTCAGAAATTAGTCGATCTGATGATTTATTTGTTTCTTCTATAAGTGAAAGCTTTTTTTCCAAATCTGGAATAGTTCTGTATTGCAATTCGCTAGCTTTTTGATATTCGCCATGCGAAAAGGCAACACCTAAGTCAAATTTGGCCTTTTCAAGTTTTGTCTTGATTTCTTTAGCATCGTTAATCGCTGTTTTTTCAATTTGCCATTTTTTATTCAAACTGTCTTGTTCAGTTTTGGCTTTGTTAAGATCTTTTTCGAGATCGATTAATCTCTTCTTTGATGATTCATCTTTTTCTTTTGAAAGCGCAACTTTTTCAATCTCTAGTTGCCTAATCTTTCGAGAAATCTCATCTAATTCTGTGGGCATTGATTCTATTTCAACTTTTATTGATGCACAAGCTTCATCAACCAAGTCGATAGCTTTGTCTGGCAAGAATCTATTTGTTAAGTATCTATTCGATAAAGTGGCTGCAGCAATTAAAGCATTATCAGTGATTTTGACGCCATGATATGACTCAAATCTCTCTTTTAAACCTCTTAATATCGATATTGTATCCTCAACTGTGGGTTCGCCAACTAGAACTGGCTGAAATCTTCGTTCGAGTGCGCGATCTTTTTCTATGTACTCTCTATATTCATTCAAAGTAGTGGCGCCGATACAATCTATTTCTCCTCTCGCCAGCATTGGTTTAAGCATGTTCGATGCATCCATAGCTCCGTCAGCACGGCCAGCTCCAACAATGAGATGAATTTCATCAATAAACAAAATTATCTTTCCTTCGCTTTCCTTGATTTTGTTGAGAACAGCTTTTAATCTCTCTTCAAATTCACCTCGATATTTTGCGCCCGCAACTAATGCTCCCATATCAAGTTCATATATAGTTTTGTCTTTTAAAGTTAAAGGAACATCATCTTTGACTATTCTTTCTGCTAGACCTTCAAGAATCGCGGTTTTTCCAACACCTGGTTCACCGATTAAGATGACATTGTTTTTCGTTTTTCTAGCAAGAATTTGAATTATTTTACGAATCTCTTCATCTCTTCCAATAACAGGATCTATTTTACCTTTTTTGACTTCTTCATTAATATTACGGCCAAATTTTTCAAGGATATTTTCATCATTGGCATAGTTTTGCATTCCATCATTTTCCATAAAATTTAACCTCCTGCATTTGTATGCATTCTAGTTATATACTAATAATTAGCACTCGTCAAGTGTGAGTGCCAATTTCTTTGTTTCAAATGCAAGATGCAAATTGTAAAAAGTATCGATTTAATCGGCTAATTTCATATTTTTGGCTTATTTGTAAAATAATTGTATTCCTAAATGCTTTGTCTTTACACATTTATGTTGGTAAAATAATAGACGGTATTTCAATTAAATTGAAAGAGGTATTTAAAATGGAAGATTACTCTAAAAGATGCATCGATTTGCTAAAAGAACGTGGTGTTACTCTTGATGATATCGCCGAATGTGCTAGGTTTCTTCAGGCTGATTATCATGTCGACCTCGCAAAAGAAGAATTGCTCGAATCTGTTCGCAGTGTTATTTCAAAAAGAGAAGTTCAATATGCCATCATGACCGCAATTGAACTAGACAAACTTGCTGAACAAGGGAAAATGAATGATAAAGAGTTAGAAAACATCCTTATGAGAGATGAAGGTCTTTATGGCGTTGATGAGGTTATTGCATATGGTATTTGTAATATCTATGGTTCCATCGCTTTAACTAACTTTGGTTTTATCGATAAGAAAAAATATGGTGTAATTGCTAAATTGAATGAATCAGGGAAAAATTCTGGTGTTTGTAATACTTTTATTGATGATATCGTTGGAGCTATTGCAGCTTCAGCCGCCTCTCGTTTTGCACATCGTTGGATAAGATAAAATGCAGTTCGTTCAAGACATTAATACAATCGCAAGCGAAGGGACAATCCATTCATTTACCATTTGGTCTGATTGGGTTACTTCCCTTTTAATGGTCGGGTTTTTTGTTGGTTTCTTTTATATATTGAGATTAATCATTAAAAGGAAAGTGTTTATTGCTTTATACGCTTCTTTTTCTGCAACAATTTTTATTGTTTGGATTTTTTCGCTTTATACATTGTGTTTTCTTTTTTCAATTGGCCTTGTGGTAATTGTTCTCGCTTATTTATATGCTAATGTCGGCGAATTAAGAGCTTTTACCTCGAATTCTCTTCAAGTTAAAAAAGAATTTAATAGTGTTTTTAGCCATAGTAAACAAGAAGTCCAAAAAATATTTGACCATGATAAATTATATGAAGATATAACGACGGCTGTTCAATACTTTTCTACTCACAAAACAGGTGCTTTAATTACGTTTGAGAGGAAAGTTGGATTCAATGACATTGTCAAAAGTGGTACAGCTATTAACGCTCCAGTTAGTCCAGAACTTTTAGAAACCATTTTCTATGAAGGAACAAGGCTTCACGATGGTGCTGTTGTCATTCGTGGCAACACAATTATTGCGGCAGCAGTTTATTACACACCAACAGAGAAAGCTCTAACTGGCAAATATGGTTCACGACATCGCGCTGCTATTGGTATTAGCGAAGTGACTGACTCTGTAACAGTTGTTGTCAGTGAAGAAACTGGGAGAATATCTTTTGCTATTGGTGGCGAACTTATAAGAGTTTATCCTGACAAATTTAATGAGCAACTCAAGGATTATCTAGAACAAGATAACGCCTCTGATGAAGAAGACAATTCAAACGAGATTTCTGAATAAGAAAGGTAATAAATATATGAAAAACGTACACTTTGGCACGGATGGAATTCGTGGCGTTGCAAATGATGAATTAACATCTGAATTAGCTTACCGAATTGGGCGCTTTATTGGTCAGTATCCTAATGGTAAAAAAAATAAGATTCTTTTAGCTCGAGATACTAGAATTTCTGGTGAAATGTTATCTTGCGCATTAACCGCAGGCATCTTGGCTAGTGGCAGTTTTGTTTATGATATTGAGATATCGACAACGCCATCAATTTCTTTTTTAGTTAACAATTATGATTTTGATTACGGAATTATGATTTCCGCATCACATAATCCTTATTATGATAATGGAATTAAAATTTTTAATAAAAATGGCGAAAAACTTGAAAACTCAATTGAAAAAATGATTGAGTCTTATATATATTCACCCTATGATTATCTACCATTTGCAACCAACAACGATTTAGGTAGAAAAATGGATGCTTCATCTTTAAAACGATTATATATTGATTTTCTTTTGTCACAGGCTCGAGGCATTAAAAAAATTAATATCTTGGTCGATTGTGCAAATGGTTCTAGTTCTAATATATCGAAAGAAGTGTTTTCTAAGCTTGGTGTGAATGCAACTTATATTAATGATAAGCCCAATGGTCTTAATATTAATGATAGATGTGGTTCCACACATTTAAACAGCCTTATTGCAGAATGCAAAAAAGGCAAATACGATTTGTGTTTTGCTTTTGATGGCGATGCTGATCGATTGATGTGTTTAAATTCTAATGGGCAAATAATTGACGGAGATTGCACAATCTTTTTAAATGCTTTGTCTTTTAAAAAAGAAGGGCACTTGCATGATAATAAAGTTGTCATTACTGTCATGTCAAACATGGGTCTTAAAAAAGCTTTAATTGCTAATGGTATTGATATTTTAGAAGTGGCAGTTGGAGATAAATATGTCCAAGCTGCATTAAAAGAAAATAAACTTTCATTAGGTGGAGAACAATCTGGCCACATCATTTTTTTAGATGATTTAAACACTGGCGATGGGTTTCTAACAGCAATTCATTTGATGAATATTTATTGCAATGATAATGTATTGTTTACTAAAGCTCTTCAAGAACTAACAATCTATCCTCAATTATTGGAAAATATAACTGTTACAAACAAAGACGCCATTATGACTAATGAGGGTCTAAAACAGCATATTATCAATGTTGAAAAAAGACTTGATGGAGAAGGTCGCATTTTAGTTAGGCCTAGTGGTACGGAACCTTTGATTCGCGTGATGTGCGAAGCAAAAACAATACAGATGTGCCATCAAATTTGTGATGACATCGTCGAATATATTAAAGAACTATCATTTTAAAAGGAGTATTTTATGTGTGGAATTGTTGGAGGAGTAGGAAGATTTGATATTCGTAACTATCTTTTAGATGGTTTGCGAGATTTGGACTATCGAGGATATGATTCAGCTGGATTAGCTTTTCCTACTGGACAGTCAATTGAAATTTTTAAGTCTGCTGGTACAGTGGATTATCTTGATCAAATTACACCAAAACAAATCGACGCCATTGCTGGTATTGGTCATACAAGATGGGCTACACACGGCGAGCCAAGCAAAGTAAATGCTCATCCACAAGAATCAATGCGTGGCAATTTTGCCATTGTTCACAATGGTGTGATTGAAAACTTTCGTGCATTAAAAAATCGTCTTTTAGGTTATGGATATACTTTTAAAAGTGAAACTGATACCGAAGTGATTGCCAATCTTCTAGAACATAATTATCGCAAAAATAATGACGTTATGGATGGTATTCGCCGAACTATTGATGAACTGCAGGGTTCTTATGCTGTTGCAATTGTTTTTAAATTTGATGAAGACAAAATTTATTTTATGAAAAATCGCGCGCCATTATTGATTGGCGTTGGGAAAAATTGCAATTACCTTGCAAGCGATGCTGTTCCAATGATTAAAAAAACCCAAAAATTCATTGATTTAAACGATGGCGAATATGGATATATTAGCGAAGATGCTATTGAAATTTATCACGGATATACCAAAGTCGAACCAACATATACTTCAAAAAATCCTGATTCACTTAAAAAAGATCTTGAAGGTTATTCTCATTATATGCTTAAAGAAATTGAAGAGACCCCAGATGTTATTCGCCGTCTCGTCGATAATTATTACGATGGTAAAAAATTCTTATTTGAAAAAAATATGCTGGATGCAATTCATAAAGCTGATGATGTTGTTTTCATCGCCTGTGGCACATCTTATCATGCCTCACTTGTTGGGAAGCGATATATGCAATATCTAGGTAAGCGATGCGAAGCGTATATTGCCTCAGAATGGGCTTATTATCCAGTGTTTACATCGAAAAAACCAATCTATATTTTGCTATCACAATCTGGAGAAACTGCTGATTTAATCAAATGTCAGAAAATAATCAATGATCGAGGGGCTTGCAATATTACAATCACAAACACCAAAGGGTCAACGCTTGAAAGAGAAGCAACATTCTCTTGTCTTTTATATGCTGGCCTTGAAGTTGCAGTTGCTTCAACCAAGGCGTATTCCGCTCAAGTCGCATTGCTTGCTATATTAATTGGAGCCCTAGAAAAAAGGTCTAATGTTATCAATCATCTTTATTCTTTGAATGCAGCTTTGAATTCGATTAAAGAGCGAAAAGAACAAATTCATGAAATATCGAAAAGAATCAAAGATGCTCACGATATATTTTTTCTTGGCAGAGGGACTGACTATGATGCCGCTTTTGAAGCTTCTTTGAAACTAAAAGAAATTACTTATATTCATAGCGAAGCACTTGCTGGTGGCGAATTGAAACATGGTCCAATTGCCCTTATTGAAAAAGGGACGCCAGTTTTTGGATTTATTAGCGATATCGCGACCGACCTTGCTATGAGAGGAAACTTTAAGGAAGTTGAAGCTCGTGGTGCTGTCGTCTTCTCAATTGCAACCGAACCTCTTAAAAAAGATGGCGATTGTTTCTCTACGCCGGTAGTAAAATTGTATTTATCATCACTTTGTGATGTTTATTTTGCACAATATCTCGCGTATTATACCGCACTTGAAAAAGGTGTAAATATCGACAAACCACGAAATTTAGCAAAAGCGGTAACGGTTGAATAAAAAAAGCGCTTTGCGCTTTTTATTTTTTCATTTTTTCATTGGAGATATATCGCACACCAATTTTTTTGAATTGTGAAGTCATGTATTCCCCATCATCTAATCTTTTTTCGTTTAATGCTAAGCGAATTATTCCATCGATGTCATGATGCCCTACATAATGATATTTTTTAACATCTAATATTTCATATTTAACAAATATTGAATCAAAGCGTGAGACATCAACTTTCTTAGTAAGGACTCCGATCGGGTACATTCCCACACGACGATATATCAATGGAGCAAAATAGCGAATTCCACTTTTATATGTTCCAACATATAGCCCAAGTCTTTCAACAATAGCGATTTGTCCTTTTTTTACAACGATAAAACCTGTTAAAAGAAACAGCAATACTCCAATGGTTAAGATAATAAGGACTATAAGCAAAAATTCTAGCATATGTTTTCCTAAAATAAACTATATCATAATCATCATTTATTGAATAATAAAAACAATGACTTATAATTTATACGAGGATAAAACAATATGGATAGCAAACATTATTATGATTACATTATTAAAATGCAATCAATTGCGAGGATTGGTCTTAAATTTACTACCGATCCATATGCAAGAGAAAATTATGAAGAAATTAATGAGTTGTCTATGAAGATGCTACAGGATTTTGAAAATGTCCAATTTGATAGGCCAAATTACTTTGCTCGCGATGTTTATCCAACGCCGAATATTTCCGTCAGAACTGTCATTAAAAATGAAAAAGGTGAGATTCTTTTTGTTAGAGAAGCTAAGGACAATACTTATTCTTTACCAGGTGGTTGGTGTGATCTATATGATTCACCACAGACAGCTGCCAAAAATGAAATATCACAAGAAGCAGGTGTCGAAGCAAAAATAACTAGACTTGTTGGAATTTTGGATCACACTCCTTTTAAAAATGATAAATCAATTCCAGAATATGTAATTGTTTTTGAGGGTGTTGTAGCAGGAAAATTCCACGAACATTGCCATGAAACTAACGATGTTGGATTTTTTTCAAGAAGTAATCTCCCTGTTATTTCCCGTAAGAATAATATTGCGGAATTAAATCGTGTTTTAGATGCTGTTGAAAAGGGCGAAACCATATTTGACTAATAACCAATAAACAAAATTATGTATTTTATACTAATTTTTTTGATACAATTAAATGCAGGACAAGTAAATGCCAAATAAAGTAAAAACATCAAAAAGATTAATGTCGACGATTTTTGATTTTATTGTATGCGTTGCCGTTTCATTAATCATTATGCTTGCTAGTATTCTTTCTCTTGTCAACGCTTTGGTTGATGTGGATTACGCGAATGTCGTTGCTTTATTTATCAGCACTTTAATTTCTGGCGGTCTCGTCTTCTTATTTGTGATTGTTTATTTAATTGCAATTCCAACCTTGTGGCGAGGACAAACTCTAGGAAAAAGATTTTTTGGCATTAAACTTGTTAAAAAAGATGGAAGCGATGTTGATATTAAAACGTTGTTTGCTCGCGAAATTACAAGAATTGGTTTATTAATAATTTCACTTGGAACTTCTGCTGTGGCAAATTTTTTGTCACTCACTATTTCTAAATCTCATCTTGCTTTTCACGATGTAATAGCTTCCACATGTGTTATAGAAATCAGCGATAATGCTGAAGAAGGAGTAGATTATGTCAACACACATTAATGCTAAAGAAGGAGATTTTGCCAAAATTGTTTTAATGCCTGGAGATCCCCTTCGTGCGAAATGGATTAGTGAAACTTTTCTCCACGACGTAAAACAAGTAACAAACGTTAGAGGTATTCTTGGCTATACTGGACTTACTAAAAATGGAAAGCGTATTTCTGTTATGGCTTCTGGTATGGGCATTCCTTCAATTGGAATTTATTCTCATGAACTTTTTACTTGTTATGGAGTGGAATCAATCATTCGTATTGGAACATGTGGTTCTTATCAAAAAGAGATTGATTTATTCGATGTTTTAGTTTGTTCAACTGCATCAACTGACTCAAATTGGAATTCACAATTTGACCTTCATGGCGGAACTCTTTCCGCTGGTGCTGATTTTGAACTTACCAAAAAAGCTTATGAAGTCTTGCAAAAAAAGCATATGCCTTTGCATGTTGGAGATATTTTATCGGCGGATGTTTTTTATGATTACGATCCTAACAATTGGAAAAAATGGGCCGCTCTCGGTGTCATGGGTGTCGAAATGGAGTCGTTTGGATTATATGTAACAGCTAGACGTCTTCATAAAAGAGCACTGTGCATTTTAACCGTAACAGATCATTTTGTTAAAGAAGGCAAAGCTACTGCCGAGCAAAGACAAACTGGTCTTGTAAAAATGGTAGAAGTTGCTATTGAAGTTGCCGAAGATTTCGCCTAATGACTTTACCGCAAATTATTTTCATCATTGTTGCTTCTGTTACAGTTGTTTTCATATTATTTCTTTTACTATTTAAACCTATTAGAAGAAAAATTTACAAAAAAAGTTATGTGAACTTATATGGAAAAACTTTGTACCAAATTGCCCTTGATAACGACTATTATTTGATAAATGGTCTTGTCCTTGCCCTTGATAATGATAGTGTCATGCACATTGATCATATTTTATTTGGCGACAAATATATTTATGTGATTAAGGATCGTTATTATGATGGTCATGTGATGGCATCGGAAGAAGATAATTCGTGGATTTTCCAAAGTAGAAAAAATAATGAAAAAAACTATATTGATAATCCTTTAAAAAATAATATAGTTCGTACTAACAAACTTGCTTTGATTTCAGGTTTTGATCGTTCTTTATTTATTTCTATTGTTATTATTAATAATGATTGTCTAGCTTCCGCTTTTCAAGGCAAAAGTAAATCATCATTCTTGGTAACAAGAAATAAGGCAAAGAAACTTATTAAAGCGTTAGAAAGTCGTAATGTAAGCAAAATGAGAGAAAACCAACTTAAATATGCTGTAAAGGATATCGCCAAATTAAATTTGAATAAGAAATAAAAAAACCTAGATGTTATCTAGGCAAATGGTATAATGGAGCAGGCGACGGGAATCGAACCCGCATAACTACCTTGGCAAGGTAGTGTTCTACCACTGAACTACGCCTGCAAAAATTGGCTGCGTGTATTATTATAAATAACAAAGATGAATTATTCAAGAATTTATAATTGTTAGCATATTATTATTAGCATTACTCTAAGAGTAAAGAGGAGATTATTATGAACGATTACAAACATTTAGCCGAAATTATTTTTCCAGATGTTTCATCTACAATCGATGATTTAGAACAAAAATTTCCAAGAAGGAATTTGCCTAAGAATGCGGAGGTTACAAGGTTTGCACCAAGCCCAACTGGTTTTTTGCACACTGGTAGTTTATTTACCTCTTTGATTGCGAAAACTATCGCTAGGCAAAGTGGAGGAATTTTTTATACACGTCTCGAAGACACTGACACCAAACGTGAAATTGAGGGCAGTGGAGACAATTTGTTGAAACAACTTGCTATTTTTGGCATTGCGCCTGATGAAGGATATTTAGGAGATGATAAAGAAAAAGGAGAATACGGCCCTTATGTTCAATCAAAACGAGCCAATATTTATCGTGTTGTAATTAAATATCTTATGGAAATTGGACGCGCATATCCTTGTTTTTGTACAAGCGACGAAATTGATGCTATTAGAAAAGAACAAGAAGCATATAAACAAATGCCTGGTTATTATGGTCAATATGCAAAATGCCGTAATTTGTCTGTCGATCAAGCTATTGAACGCATAAAAAATGGCGATAAATATGTTATTCGTTTTCGCTCTAATGGCAATCATTTTAACAAAGTCAAAGTCCATGATGAAATAAGAGGAGATATCGAAATTGCTGACAACGATTTAGATATTGTCATTTTAAAATCTGATGGTTTGCCTACTTATCATTTCGCACACGTCGTGGATGATCATTTTATGCGTACGACTCTTGTTAGTCGTGGAGAGGAATGGATTTCTTCACTCCCGATTCATATTGAATTGTTTAGAGTGCTTGGTTGGGACATTCCAAAATATGCCCACTTGCCTGTCATCATGAAACTCGATAATGGAAATAAACGCAAGTTATCCAAAAGAAAAGATCCAGAAGCCGCCGTTAGTTTCTTTGTTGAACAGGGATATCCTGCAGAATCTGTTATCAATTATTTAATGACAATTGCAAATTCTAATTATGAAGAATGGACTATTCAAAACCATTCTTTTGATTACACACAATTTCATTTCGATGTTCATAATATGTCACTTGATGGCGCTTTATATGATATTGATAAGTTAAGTTATTTTTCAAAAGAGATTATTTCGCACTATTCTGCCACTAAACTAACCTCTCTTGTTTTGAATTGGAGTAAGCAATATAATCAGGTTCTGTATTGTTTAATAACATCTGATGAGTCATATTTCACAAGTATAATGAATATTGAAAGGGAAAAAGAAAACCCACGAAAAGATTATGCAAAATATAGCGATATTTATCCAATGATTCGCTTTTTCTATCCAGATTTTTATGAAATGGTTGAATCGTCACATCCATACAATGAACTAATTGACAAAAAAGTGATTTCATCTATTCTTATCGATGTTATTTCTTCCACCGATTATTCTCTGGATGAACAAGCCTGGTTTAACTCACTTAAAGAGATTGGATTGAAGCATGGCTTTGCGGGATCTAGTAAAGAATATAAACAAAATAAGGATAAATTTTTAGGACATGTTGGCGATGTTGCTGAAATGCTTCGTGTTTCTCTTTGTGCTAGTAAGAACTCTCCGAATCTTTATCAAGTTTTGCACATTTTAGGTCCTAACGAAGTTACCAAACGTTTGCAATATTGTATTGATAAGTTTCTTAAATAGTGATTTAATCAAAATCACGCGGTCCCATGGTCAAGCGGCTAAGACGTAACCCTCTCAAGGTTAAATCACGGGTTCGATTCCCGTTGGGACTACCATATGTCATCATAACCCATCAGAAATGGTGGGTTTTTAATTTCTCATTTTATAAAAAATAATTTAGTTTATTGAATAGCTTAAAAAGATGTTTAAGTAATATAATAAAAATATGAAGGCATTATTTTTGTACTCAGAAGCTACCGGTTCCGGTAAAATTTTAAATAAAATCCCAATGATTATTTCTTCTTTGAATGAATCGTTTGAGACTGTTACAGTCAAAAAAACTATCTCAAAAGAAGATTTGCGAAAAACAGCGAAAGAATCATGCGGAATTTACGATGCTCTTATTTTTACAGGTGGCGACGGTACATTTAATGATGTGATTAGTTCTATTGCTGAGGAAAATATTCGTCCGAATCTCGGATATATACCTGGTGGTACAATAAACGATATTGCCAAAAATTTTGGTATAACTAAAAATGTCAAAAAAAGTCTTCAAATAATCAAAAAAGGGAATATTTCAAAATTCGATATCTGCAAAATTAATAATCAATATTTTGCGTACGTTGCTGCTATTGGTTCTTTTGCCGATATTGCTTATGCCACAAAAAGAGAAAGAAAAAAGAAGCTTGGCAAAATTGCGTATTATTTTAAAGCTGTAAACGAAGCTGTCACCAAAAATACAGTTAATGCTGAGTTAAATATTGATGGGAAAATAGTAGATGTCAAAACGCCCTTCATTTTAGTTTTAAATGGCAAAAATGTTGGTGGTTTTTTGGTCAATCAAACCAGCAACAATTCAGATGGATTATTTGATTTGTTTTTAACGCAACCCGGATTATTTAATGGACTCATTCATTACTTATTTTTTAAAGTTAAAACGACGCATTACAAGTGCTCCTCATTAAAAATTAGAACTGATCAAAAAATGGCGTGGTGTATTGATGGCGAAAAAGGACCGGTCGGAGATGTTACAATTTCCAATCTTCACATGCACCTTAGTATCTATTCCAAAAAGTGAGCAAATCGTGATTTATTTTTGCAAAAGTCGGTTATTTTTTTCGAAATAATCGATTTTTTTATAGTATTTTCTTATTTATTATAATAAAATAAGAGCAAGAAATGATTTGGAGGGCTTTGATATGAAAAAAACAATAATTGGTTTTTCATTAACTGCTTTAATTTTTAGTTTAATTGGTTTCTTGGTTTTTATTATAATTCCATCAGCTAATGTCGGAGTTAATACCTATGATGTCACATGGGTTTTTAATACGATTGCAACGCAGTATTTTATTTGGTTTCATTCTTCTGCAAATAGCGTTGCAAGTGAATCGCGAATTTTGTTTTTAATTATCCTTTCTGGATTGATTATTTATTCTCTTATTTTATTTGTGATGAGCATTGTGGCAAAACAAGTTAAAAATATTGTATTTGTTTTGTTCTTCGATTTAATCGTTGGCTTAATGTTCTTTTCAACTATGGCATTTGTTGTAAATGATTGCGAGGGATTACCTGGTACTTATACATTTACAGACTTTATTTCTAATCTTCAATCTAATTCACAAACTGGTGCTCTTGCTTTCTTTATTTCATTGATATTGATTTTGGCCTCTGTCATTGTGATGGCATTAAGCGGTATTTTAGATTTTATTGCCCTTTGTGTTGAACTTCACAATAACAAAAAAAGAGCATTGCTTAAAAAGGACGAATATGTACTTGCGTATGAAAACGGAGCACACGCACCTTCTCTTTCTAGAACTGCTAGTGAAAAAGCTGCTACTGATGTTAATGCTACTGATGTTAAACCTGAACCTGCTGTTGCTTGTTCATCTCAAGAAGAGCATCCTATTTCAACTCCTATAGGAGAAGAAAAGAACATGAATGTGCAGCATTCTGATGATTCTGTTTCTCCTCAGCCACAACCTCAAAGCCCTGTACAGCAATCACAAAATGCTTCTCAAATTCCATCATCTCCAGTAAACAGCGCTCCTAATGGTGTTGTTCAGCAAACAATCCCGGGTATCTATGGTCCGCTTCTTGTTCAATATATTAATACTTGCGCTCCTACCCAACCAGCGCAGCCAATTCAACAGGAACAAAAATCTAAAACTGATGAATCAACTATCGCACATGTTGAATCATTACAAAATGTTAACTCTGAAGATATTCGTGCCATTTTGCATAGTGAATTGCTTGATTCCTCATTCTCACCAATTGAGAAAAAAGAAGAACACACCATTACAACTCCTGCGCCGACTATCGTACAAGTTGGACCAACTCTCCAAGAGATTCGTGCCGTTATTAGGGAAGAAAGCCTTGGTAATGCTCAATCATCTTTAGATGAAGAAAAGATTAGAAATATCATTAAAGATGAAATGAGCAAAGTTGCTGTTTCTCAGCCAATTGAAGCACCAAAACCAGCAGTTGCTGCTCCTGTCAAAGCGCCTTTGATTGTTACTTCGATGCCAAAAGGCAAGGAAATTCCTTTAACCGCAAATGGTACTCCAAAGATTATTCGTATTCCATTCTATACAAGGATGCTGTCTGCTGAAAAAGATATGAAACAAAATTATGTCGATTTGAAAAACGAAATAATGTCTTATGGTGTTAAGAGCCGTGTATCGAACTCGGGCGATACTTTCCGTTTACATACAAATACATATGTTAAATTAACAATTGCTGGAAAATCTTTAAAACTTTATTTTGCTTTAAATCCTAAAGATTATGCGAATACAACCTTGCCTATTTTAGATGCTGGTCATAAAGGTATCTATAAAGAAATTCCATTGGTTTTTAAAGTTAAATCCGAACTTTCTTTACGAAGAGCCAAACAATTAATCGCGGATACAATGGAAAAAGGCGGATTAGAACAAGGCAAAATTGAAAACTTTGACTGGATTAAAGAATTGAAGGAAACTGTCAAAGAACTAGAAAAAAATAATGAAGACTGATATTAAGGAGTTTTTTTATGGACATGCTCAATAAGCCAGGATGGATTGAAGTTGTTACTGGACCAATGTTTGCCGGTAAGTCCGAAGAGTTGATTAGAAGAGTTAAACGCGTTGAATATGCCAAACAAAAAGTAATCGTTTTTAAACCTATTATTGACAATCGTTATTCTATTGATGAAGTCGTTTCGCATGCTAAAAATCATATAAAATCAATCGTGATTAAAAACTCTAATGAAATTTTGAAATTTATCAAAATGGACACGGATGTAATCGTAGTTGATGAAGTTCAATTTTTAGATCACGAGATTGTCGATATATGCGAAGTATTAGCTAATCGTGGAATAAGAGTAATCGTCGGTGGCCTTGACACCGATTTTCGCGGCGAAGCATTTCCAATTACTGCCGAATTAATGGCTAAAGCTGAATATGTAACTAAACTTTCTGCTATTTGTGTAAAATGTGGTGCACCAGCTACAAAAACCCAGCGTATTGTAAATGGAATGCCAGCTTCTTATGATGATCCAATAGTGGTTGTCGGTGCTAGTGAACAATACGAACCGCGCTGTAGACATTGCCATGAAGTATTGAATAAAAAATAAAATTACATTCGCCTCATAATTTGCATTGTTTCTTTGTCTATGTTATATTCTTTCTTGCTAATTTCTTAGCAGAGGAGTTGATGACCAAGTGGACGACCCTATATCGTGGCCCATTGTAATCTTATATATCGTATTAATTCTCGTTCTTGTATTGTTAAGCGCTTTTTTCTCGCTTTGTGAAACTGCCTTTGCATGCATGAATCAATACCGAATGAAAGTCCGCGCTGAGAATGGTGATAAAAAAGCCAAATTGGTGCTTAAATTATATGAAAAATTCGACAAAACTCTTGTTACTGTATTAATTGGTAATAATATTGTCGCTGTTCTAGTTTCTGTTATTTCTACAATTCTTTTTGTAATGCTTTTAAACGAAGCAAAAGTTGATGATTCAATCGCTTCGCTTATCGCAACTATTGTAATGACAATCATTGTTTATCTATTTGGTGATACAATACCAAAATTCATTGCAAAAGCCATTCCTGATAAGTGCGCGATCAATTGCGTTTATTTGCTTGTCTTTTTTTACTATATATTCAGACCTTTAGCTTATGTTTTTGAAGGTTTAACCTGGCTATGTAATAAAATATTTAGAATAAAAGAAAAACCATCGATGACTGAGGAAGACTTCAGCGATGTCGTTGAATCTATTGAAGAAGAAGGGTTACTTGAAAAAAATGAATCAAACATTATTCAAGCTTCCTTGGACTTTGTTGATACATCCGTAAAAGATGTTCTTACTCCAATACAAAAAATGTATGCTCTTGATATCGATAAGTTAAATTGTGAAAAGTTGAATTCTATTTTACTTAAAACTAATTATTCTCGTATACCTATTTATCAAGGCTCAATTAACAATATTATTGGCGTTCTGCACGTAAAAACCTATTTAAAAAACTATCACCACAACCATAAAGTAGATATTAGAAAATCTCTTCAAAAGCCATATTTTGTCACTACAAAAATCAAAATGGATGATATGATTGAAGGATTTAAGAAATCCCATACTCATATCGCTATTGTTCGTAGTAATGAAAAAGTTGTAGGCATGATTACCATGGAAGATGTTTTGGAAGAATTGGTTGGCAACATTGGTGAACCTACTCCAACTGTAAAAAACGATGGAGGTAATCAATAATGGATATCGCGCGCGCTATCATATTATTTTCTATTCTCCTAATTTGTCTAATATTTTCAGCGTTTTTCTCTTGCACCGACATGGTTTATTCTGTTGTTAATAAATTGAAACTTGAAAAAGATGTACAAAAAGGTTCTAAAAGAGCAAAACTTGCATTGGATTTAGCAAACAATTATGAAAAAACGATTTCTTCTGTCATCTTTTCTAATAATTTAGTGAACATAGGCGCATCTTCAATCGTAGCGATCCTTGGTTATGAACTTCTAGTTCCCATCGACCAACAATTTGCTGCAGATTGGGGCCCATATATCGGAGCTGCTATTTTTGTTATTGTTCTTATCGCTTTTGGTGAAGTTATCCCAAAAGTAATTGGTAGATCATTTTCATATACATTAGCTAAGCGTTTTGCGTATCCTGTTAAATTTTTTATGATCATATTTTTTCCATTTGTGTACGTAACTACGTGGTTTGGAAAACTGATTACTAATCCGTTTTTTAAAAAACACAAAAAACAAGATGATACACAAGTCAGTGATGAAGAACTTCAAGAGATGGTTGCAACCATCGAAGAAGAAGGCGTAATTGATGAAGATCAGGGGGAACTATTACGTTCTGCCATTACCTTTAAAGAAACAGAAGCTTATGAAATAATGACCCCACGCGTGGATGTTTTTGCTTTTGATATAGATGATAATCTAAATGCCTTAATCAGTAATGATGATATTTATGAATATTCTCGTATTCCAGTTTTTAAAAATTCAATTGATAATGTAATTGGTATTTTGCCAACCAAAGTGCTTCTTAAACAAATGCTTGGACATAAAAAAATCGATATTGTCAAGCTTCTTGTTCCAGAGGTAAATGTTCCACGTGGTATGACAATTTCACAAGTTCTTTCAATATTGAAACATTCTAAAAGCCATATAGCGATTGTCAAAGATGAATTTGGAGGCACTGAAGGCATTTTAACAATGGAAGATATTCTTGAAGAATTGGTTGGCGAGATTTGGGATGAAACCGATGAGATAACTGAAGAAGTGGTCGAAAAAGATGATAACGTATTCATCATAGATGGTGCTATGAATATAGAAGATTTTTTCAATTTAGTCGGAATTGATGATGAAGAAGTTGACACTGATTATTCAACAGTCGGCGGTTGGATAATCGACTATTTAGATAGATTTGCGCACAATGGTGATCATTTTGACTATAAGAATATTTCTGTAACAGTTTTAAAAACCGATGAATTTACTGTTGAAAAAATAAGAGCTGTTGTTCACCCTAAGGAAAAAGAGAGCCAAACAAACTAATTTCGTGTAGAGTATAAGTATGCTTATTGGTCCTGAAAGAAATAAAAAAATGCAAGAAAGGCCAGAGAATGAGCCTTCTTTTAATCACAAAAATAAAACGGATAGAAAAATTCTTGTAACGATAGTTATTGCTTTATCGTTTTTATTAGTATTAATTGTTGGCATCATAATAATTTATGTGAGTGGAATATGGCACTAAAATATCAAAAATTTTTGGATGATAAGGTCGCTGATTATTCTGGAAAAAAATTTTTAGTCACTGGTGCGAATAGTGGAATCGGTTTTGAAGCATGCAAAGCTTTATGCTACAAACACGCTCATGTAATAATGGCATGTCGAAACTTAGAACGCGCTACAAATTCTAAGAACGCCATTATAGAGGAAATCAAAGATGCGAATATTGATATTTTACTCTATGACCAAACTTCATTAAAAAGTATTAAAGAACTAGCTGAAATTATCAAAAATAAATATCAGAACCTCGATGGATTTGTTTTTAATGCGGGAGTGTACCATCCAAAAAATAAATCGCTTACTTGTGATGGTTTTGATTTAACTCTTGGCACTAATTTTATAGGAACGTTTGCTCTATATTACACATTGGCTGATTATTTTGAAAAGAATAAAACAATTCTCATTTTCGTTGGTTCAATTGCTAATAAAAAAATTGCATACAAAAAAGCTTTGTCTTTCTTTTCAGAGGGCAAAAAGAATCCTATTAAAAAATATTGCTATTCTAAATTTTTAATAATGAGCCAATCATATTATTTAAAAGAAAAGTTTCAATCCAACATACATGTCGTTCATCCTGGTGTGACTTCAACTAATATTATTGGAGGACTTCCTAAATCTATTCAAAGACTTGGAACAATAGTTTTAAAAGCGTTTACACATTCCCCGGCGAAGGCTTGTCTTGGGATTGTAACCGCACTTGATAACAAGAATAATAATTTTTATATTGGCCCCCGTGGTTTATTTCATGTCGATGGATATCCAAAAGGAATTGCTGTTCCTCATAAAATTAAGAATTTTGATGAAAAAAACGCCCAAGAACTTGAGCGCTTTATTTCTTCAATTATTTAATTTTATCGTTTAGCCAATAATTCTTGATACTTTGCATATACGATATCGGCAACACTTTCTATTCCGATATGTGAGGTGTCAATTATAAAATCTATTTTGCCAATATTTTTTTTAGAAAAATCAACTACATCATTCTTTATTCTTGAATCTGCGTTTTCCTTTGAATCGCCACGAGACAACATTCTTTTTAGCCTTGTATTCTCATCTGCCACCATAAGAAATGTAATAATGTGCGGATTATTTAATTTTTTAAAAGCTTTTAATCCATTTGGATCAACAATAACAACTTTTCCGTCTGCAACCTGGCTTTTGCTGCAGCCATAATAATTATTATTGTATAAAGTATGCTCGACCAAAGCGTTTTCTTTTATTAATTTTTCAAATTCATCTTTTGAAACAAAAAAATAGTCGACTCCATTTTGTTCGCCCGCGCGCATTTGTCTAGTAGTATGCGTGATAGCTTTTATAATTTTGTATTTTTTCCTAAGCACTTTGGCGACTTCTGTTTTGCCGCTTGCAGATGCACCAACCAAAATAATCATAATTTGATTATAATGTTTTCATATATTTATTGAAAGATTTTTCAAATTTCTTGTATATATTCTCTCATAATGAGAAAATATAAAAGCGGTTTTATAAAGGAGAGTATATGGGAAAAGTCATTTATACTGCTGAACTTGAAGAATTATGCCAAGTTCATAAAGGCTGTGATCACGGTCCTGCTCCAATTCCTGAAGAAGGTCAGTGGGTCAGAAGCAAAGAGATTAAAGACATCAGTGGCTTAAGCCACGGTATTGGCTGGTGTGCACCTCAACAAGGCGCTTGCAAGCTGACGCTTAATGTCAAAAATGGAATTATCGAAGAAGCTCTTGTTGAGACAATCGGTTGTTCTGGTATGACACATTCAGCTGCGATGGCGGCTGAAATACTTCAAGGCAAGACATTACTTGAAGGTTTAAACACAGACTTAGTCTGCGATGCAATTAACGTTGCAATGAGAGAAATTTTTAAACAACTCGCATATGGTCGTTCACAAACTGCTTTCTCTGAGAATGGTTTGCCAGTTGGTTCTTCATTAGAAGACCTTGGTGGCGTTCTTAGAAGTCAGATTGGCACTATGTGGGGAACAAGAAGCAAAGGCGTTCGTTATCTCGAGATGACAGATGGCTATGTTTTAAAGTTAGGTCTTGATAAGAATAACGAAGTTATTGGTTATCAGTTTGTCAACCTTGGAAAAATGATGAAATCTATTAGAACGGGTGTCGATCCAAAAACTGCTTATGAAAAAGCAGTTGGAACATATGGTCGTTTCAGTGAAGCGGTCAAGACTATCGACCCTAGAAAGGAATGATTATGCAACCAGTAATTGAAAATTACGATCGTCGTAAAGAAAAAGTCGAAGCTTGCATGAAAGAATTTGGCATCAAAGATTTCGAAGATGCTAAAAACATTTGCAGCGCTATTGGCGTTGATCCTTATAAAATAGTGAAAGAAACTCAACCAATTGCATTTGAAGATGCTGGTTGGGCATACACTCTTGGATGTGCAATAGCGATTAAAAAGCATGTTAAGACTGCACCAGAAGCTGCTGAGGCAATTGGTATTGGTCTACAAGCATTTTGTGTTCCTGGTAGTGTTGCTGAAGTTCGTGAAATCGGAAGAGGACACGGAAATCTTGGCGCAATGCTTCTTAGAGATGAAACTAAATGTTTCTGTTTCTTAGCAGGGCACGAAAGTTTTGCTGCAGCTGAAGGCGCAATCAAAATCGCTCTTAATGCTAATAAAGCTCGCAAAACAGCTTTAAAAGTTATTCTTAATGGACTAGGCAAAGATGCTGCATATATCATTTCTAGAATTAATGGTTTTACTTATGTAGAAACAGAATTTGATTTCGGTACCGAAGAAGTCAAAGTGATTCGCACCGTAAAATTCTCTGATGGTCCTAGAAGCCAAATTCTTTGTTATGGCACCAATGATGCTCTTGAAGGAGTAGCTATTATGAAAATGGAAGGCGTCGATGTCTCCATTACAGGCAACTCTACCAATCCAACTAGATTCCAGCACCTCGTCGCTGGTATTTATAAGAAATGGTGTTTTGAGCACAACAAGAGATACTTCTCTGTTGCTAGTGGTGGTGGAACAGGTAGAACACTTCACCCTGATAATATGGGTGCAGGCCCTGCTTCATATGGTTTTACCGATAGTTTAGGCAAAATGCATGGAGACGCTCAATTTGCTGGTTCTTCAAGTGTTCCAGCTCACGTTGAAATGATGGGCTTTATCGGTATGGGCAACAACCCAATGGTTGGAGCCACCGTTGCGGCTGCTGTTGCTGTTTACGAAGCCTTAAAGTAAAAATATCAAAAATATTTTACCTCCCTTTCTTTTATATTATAAAAGAATATCGGAGGTTTTTTATTTCTTTATAAAATTATGGGCATTTTTTCGTTTTTTTCTCCTAATTAATAGTAAAGGAGGAATTCATTATGAACTATGATAAATCACAGAAATATGATTTAAAAACTATGTCCAAAATTATGGATTCTATTGCTGATTCTTATTTGCACAGTCTTGCTACTGTGGTCAAGGGTTTTAAAAAAGAAAACTCTGAATTATCTGATAGCAACGTCAATAACGAATTGGCTAGCCATCATGAAATTGTTGATGGAGTTGAAAAAGTCTTCGAACGTATGGACCCTGTTTCCAAAGAAATCATTAATAACGATTTTTTTAGAAATGACAGAAAATTCTGGTGGATAAAAATCTACCCAGTCTCAACTTATTATCGTTTGAAGAATACTGCCCTAAGAGAATTCTTAGAAATGTATATCCAATAGAATAACGTTAATATGTCAAAAATTCGAACTTGTATTTATACTAGTGTTTTTTCTATTGCCTGTTTTCTATGCTCTTCTGCATCTTCCCCATCGGGATTGAATTTTGCAATTTATGGAGAGCACGGACCTTTAAAATTAGGTGAAGATAATTATTTAGACATCCATGAAGGCAATTACACCGCAACAGGCATTGGTAGAACAATAACCAATGTTTATTTCATAAATAAAACTGGCGTAGAAACTCAGATTTTTGCATCTGAACCATATATTTTTGATACGTATGAAATTGCTAGTTATAGAGTAAAAATACCTTCGTCGATTATTACTCTAGGTATTAATAAAGTAAGAATTGTAGCTTATACAGGTTTACCTTATGAAGAAATATCATTTAATTTGTATTGCCGATATTTTTCTTCAAATATAATCATTAAACCTGAGACGATGACCTCTGACGATGGGGATTATACCGGATATCAAGACTATGTTAAATTTGATTCCAATTATGGTTCAACATATTATCGTGATTCATTCGGTTTTAATGATTTTACGCCATTCAAAAATAAAGATTATTATCATCGCCTTGATGTTTCAACCTTCATTTTAAATTACTATAACGACTATACGAATAATAAGCTATTTTTTGAAGACAGTTATTTAGAAATTGAAGAAAACGAAAAATATCAACTTTTTAAATATGTTTCACCAGAAATTTATAATGGTTTTCGGCGTATAAAAACAAAATTAATTCAAGTAAACAACAGCAATGAGTACCAAATTGCTTTGGATCAAATTCTTTATGTCAATATTCGAACAATGCAAATGTCAACTAGCCCTCTTGATGGTTATGTTGCAACAAGATATTTCTATTTTCCGCGTGCATATTATGATGAATGCCACGTCACACAATTTAGGCTAGTCGTAAAAGGCGCTACTGAAAATAAATATGATATTATCTACACTTTCTTTTATGAAACTGACAAACCGATGGTGGGCAAATGCAGTATTTCAAAATATTGTTTAACAACAGATGCCTCGAGCGGTATTTCTGATTATGGAGAGACTACACAAATAATATGATTAATATCTTCTTCTATTTACTAATTTTAGGATTATGTTTGAACACTTTTTCATTGTCCTTATCTCTTGGCCATGTCAATAGAAGCTTTATGTCTTTAGCCTCATCTATTCCAGAAACAAGCATAGTGGTTGTAGATGATATAGAGCCTTATGAAGCATACTTTGATGAAGAGTATTTTGAATACTTGGTTAATACTTATTTAAAAAATGAAATTGAAGGTTATGTTTTATCAGCGAATACTGTCATTTACTATTTTTATCCAGAAGATGATTCTATTTGTACAAATCACCGGTGTTGTGGTGCTTCCGTTTCGCTACATGCAAAAATTCAAGAGTTTGTTACATTTGATAAAACACTAAAATTTCGTCTTATAGAAGGTGAATTGAAATGAATGCAAAACTTCTTGAATACATAGAAAATTCATTCCTTATGTCTCTTTTAAAAATGCCATCAGTTACTGATATTTCGTACAATGGAGAATACATATATTATCAGGACAACAAACTAGGCAGAAAAAAATCTGATATTGAGATTAGTGCAAGCTTTGTAAATGATTTTATTCGACAAATTGCTAATTTAAGCGAACAACAATTTTCTTTTTCTAATCCGATTTTGGACATTAGTGTTGGTCGGTATCGAATCAACGCAGTGCATGGTGCTTTAGTAAAAGTAAATAATGATAGATCTGTTTCGTTTTCTATTAGAATCGCTTCTTCCGAATTAAAAATTACTGATAACGGAAAGTTTATGCCAAAAGAAATTTATGATTTTCTTATTTTATTAGTGAATTATCATATTTCTATTGTCATTGGTGGTGAAACTGGTAGTGGCAAAACAGAACTACAAAAATTTCTTATATCGAAAATTGAAGAAAATGGACGCGTTATTATTATTGATAATGTCCAAGAACTAGATTCGGTTCGCACTTTTGCAAATATTGATATAACCTCTTGGCAAGTAAATGAACTAATGCCTTATGCCTCGTTTAATTCTTTAATTAAAAACGCGATTAGATCAAACCCTGATTGGCTTATTATTGCTGAAGCACGTGGCAGAGAAATGAGCGATGCTTTGGATGCGGCAATGACTGGTCATCCGATTATTACAACATTACATGCTAAAGATATTTATTCAATGCCATCGAGAATGGCACGTATGGTTATGATGAATAAATCCATCATCTCTTATGATGAAATACTGCAAGATGTTGGGCATCATTTTCATATTTTTGTGTATTTAAAATGTAACAAAGCAAATGGTCAAATTGAAAGATATATATCGCAAATTGGAGAATTCTGCGAATCGACAAAAACAGTCAAAATCTTATATGAAAGAAAAGACGAATTAAACATTTTCTTCGAGCCTAGTGAAGAAATAATATCTTTAATAAAATGCAATCCATTTAAAGGAGCATCGCATAATGTATAAAAGCATATATCTCATTGCGATTGCTATAGCTGTCATCAGTGCAATAACTGCATTTGTTGCAACGCAAAATTTGATAATCGCACTTCTTGTATTAGCTTTGTATATCATTTATTTTATGCTATCAATTAAACAGATTTTTATCCCATTTTTAAAAAAGACAAAGAGAACGCATGAGTGTTTTAATTTTGTTAATTGTTTAATCATTTCATTAAGCGTAAAACATTCGCTGCCATCCGCTTATGAAAGTGCTATTCTAGGCATCGATGGAGAACTTCTTGATGAAGTATCAAATATTGAACATTTAGTAATCGATGAAAGAATCAAATATCTTAAGAATTATTTCTCATCAGATATATATCAAATGTTTTTAAATATTCTAGTCGCTTATGAAGATCAAGGTGGCAATATTCTTAACATGAGTGAATCTTTAATCAAAGAACTCACAAGAATTGAAAATGAATCGAATGAATATAATAAACTTGGCAAAAGAAAAGTGGTGGAATTTGCGTCGCTTTGGTTGTTGACTTATGCGATATTAATTTTTATTAGATTCGCGCTTTCGCAGTTCTATTCGCAAATTGCTTCTTCATTGTTTTTCTGTATAGCGGTGTTTGTATTTTTTATGTTTGTTCTTTTTTCGATTCATCTTCTAATCACTTCGTTTACAAAAATGAAACTATCATTTAGAAAAGGTACATGATGAATAAATTCAAAAATCGTTTAAAACTGCTAGGTTTAGATATAAAAAAAGAAATTTTAATCGCATTAGGTTTTTCAATACCTATTTTGGCTTTATTTGTTATTTCTGGACTAATTTTAAAACAATTTATACTAATTCCAATAGGCTTTGCTGTTAATTTTATATTACTTTTTCTTTTCTTCACAAGATATAAATCAATGGAGAGAGAACTGCTTGATAAACGAGAACAAGAATTTGTGGTTTTATTTACTTATTTTGAAATATACATATCTAACAAGTCCAATGTTTACAATGCTTTGCAAAATATTGGCGTATTTGCGTCGCCATTTCTAAAAGAAATTATTGATCAGTTAATATTTGAAATAGATTCAGACAAAACCGTTCAGCCTTTTATTAAATTTTCGCATAATTTTGACACCTTGCTAATCGAGCAATTGATGATTAGTATTTTTCAGATGATAGATCAAGGTTCAGATACATCCTACTTGACACAATTTGAAACAATTTTTAGCAAAATTTCAGATCAGCGTCACGAACTTGAGTTGGATAAACGTGTTAAAAGGCTCGAAGCACTTAGTATTTGCCCTTTAATTGGCGCAGGTATGTTGACGATTATTATTACTATTGGAATTGTTTCGATAATAGGGGGAGTTATTAGTGGGATATAAGTTTGGAGTTCTTCTCTCTTTGTTATTTGTTATACAAGTTTTTGTTCTTGGTGGCGATATAATTGCCATTCAGTTTATTTATTCAAATCTTGACAGTGTCTCTATGACTGCTGGCTATATGATTTCTAAAAGAGGAGAGTGCGAGACAGCAAAGCAATATGTAGAGCAACAAGGCATGATTTTTACTTTTGATGAAGCCAACCCTCCAATGTATGGAGACCCATGGACATTTTATGTTTCACAGGAATACCAGCCATTTATCATCAAAAAAGAAGTCATGGAAATTACTGTTAAGAGAAATATTATCATTGGATTTTATAATTAAGGAGGTGAAATCATGTCAGAAATTAAAGGTCAACTATTTGCCATTTTACTTGTTGTTTTAGTCTTTGCATCAGTTGGAAGCATTCTTGCAACAGTGTATGTTAACGCAGCTAACGAAGTGGCAGAAAAAGTGGAAGATCCTAATATTATTAGTATAACAAGCTCATCAACTGGCGCTTAATTACCGTCGATAAACAATTAATGAGAAGGGCATGCCCTTTTCATTTTTCATTTTTCTGTTTAATTTCATTAATTTGATTGCTATAATAAACAAGCACGAAATATAAAGGAGCTCTTTTATGGATGCAACTATGCAAAAAATCAAAGAATTATTTGCGCAAAAGTTAGGTGTTAAGGAAGTTGATGCTTCTAAATCATTGAAAGACTTAGGCCTTGATTCACTTGATGTTGTTGAATTATTACTCGATTTAGAGGATGAATTCGGAATTCAATTTGACACACAGGAGATGAGTTCATATAAAACTGTGCAAGATTTATACGATGCTATTGAAGGAAAATTAACAAAGGTATAAAATCTTTATTGCTGCCTACTTAGCTCAGCGGTAGAGCAATCGGCTGTTAACCGATTGGTCGGGGGTTCGAGCCCCTCAGTAGGCGCCACTCTTTGGCCCGTTGGAGAAGTGACTTAACTCACATGCCTTTCACGCATGCATTCATGGGTTTGAATCCCGTACGGGTCACCATATTAAAAAAATAGATCGCCAATTGGGCGATCTTTTTTCTTTTGATTATTTCGATTCACTATTTAATTTGCTTTCTTTTAAATAAAAAACTATACGACATTTTGTTATAGCAAACCCAAAAATACTATTTGAAATTAAATAATATTAAATTAATTTAAAAGTTTAGTCTGAATATTCTCTCAAATGATTAAAGATCGGATAATGCATTTTTTGTCGATTGTTGATTTGCTAAAGGAGCTTTTAAGACAATTGTTTTTATACCATTAAATATTTTTTGATATCGATAATGCCTTTGTTGCATTCTCCACCAGCAGCATATAAAATAAACGCTTTTTCTTTTCCGTTTGGAATATATTTTTTAAAAAAAGCCATTCATTGGAGTTGAAATTCTATCTGCCCAAACTGGTGAACCAAATATTATTTCATCATATTTATTGAAATCCATATTGAAAGGTTTAATTTTTTCAACCTTCTTTGATGAAGCTCTTGCACCATAAAAAATCATTCTTATTAAACCTATTTTCTTAATGTTTTTACACGTTTCAATTTTCAAAATATCAAAATTTTGTTCTTTTAAAATGCCAGCGACAAAATCGCCATTTCCGGAATTGGAATAATGAACAAAAAGTTTTTTCATATTTTTGTATCTCGTTTATTATGATAACATTTTTGTATTGTTATATAATTATATTGCTTAAAAAAGGAGAACAACATGTTAGATTTCAAATATGATACACAGCTTCTAATTGAAGGAAAAGGTTTAAATGAAGACGACATTAGAGACTATTTTATGAAACATTTAAAAGGTGACTGCTTGTTAGCGGTCGGGGATGACTCATTAATAAAAATTCATTTTCACACTAATGAGCCATGGGAAGTCTTAAAATATTGTTCAACACAAGGCGAAATATTTGACATTGTTGTCGAGGATATGGAACGTCAATCCAAAGGTTTAAAAGGATAAAATGGATAGAATAAGCATCATCAAGACATCGCAAATTCCCGGACCAGATTCTGGAGAGTTAATTCCGGCGAGCAATGTTGCTTTAAATGCAACCCAAATTATAATCATCGTTGGAGTTGTGTTCTTAGTTACCATCGGTTTTCTTATTGGTGCTTATTTTTACACTAAAAACAAAAAAGTTAAGTAATATCTTGATTTTTTTAAAAGGCGCTTCTAAGAAGCGCTTTTTTCTTGAAAGTATAGTCTATCTATTCTATTATCAAAGCACGATGAAACTTACTCCTGAGCAAATCAAACATTGCAAAAATATAATTAGATCTTTCTCAACAGATCCTCGTTTTTTGCAACTAAAAAAAATTAAGCAACATCACTCTTTGCAGTAGTCAACGATAAGTA